>ERZ1026901.28-NODE-28-length-119994-cov-17.871868_pt1 | contig 119994 bp, 104 predicted proteins | sample MGYA00380179_ERZ1026901 | MGnify/ENA primary metagenome ERZ1026901 (study PRJEB33269, sample SAMEA4719815) | human gut metagenome | biome: human-associated habitat; feature: organic feature; material: feces | place: Cameroon | collected 2013-10 ... | reverse complement strand
TTTCTGAGCGTCCCCCCCCCCCCCTATATATTTGTCAAGGGGACGTTTATTTTTTGTAAACTGCCACAAATAATCAACCGCTGTTTTGAGTATGCTGCACAAACAAAGCCCCCGGCCGGGAGCGTTCTGGGCTCCGGGCCGGGGGCAGGGGCATGATATTGCCGGTTCAAAGCCCGAACAGGGCCAGCAGGCGGTGCCACAGGCGGAGGAAGAAGCTGCCCTCCGAGGCAGTGTCTGCCGCCGTCTCCACCGGAGCCGTTTCGGCGGGCGTCTCGGCGGTCTTGTAGAGGAACTTCACCCGGCTGGACGCACCCTCGGGCGCACCGGCAAAGCTGGTGTAGTCGGCGAGGCGGCCGGTCATCTCCTCCACCACGGTCTGCAGGGCGTGGAGCTGGTCGGCGTCCAGCGCACCGGTGAGCTGAGAAATGCCCTCGTCGTTGAACTGCACGAGGCCGCCGCTGAGCTGGTCGGTGCCGTTCCGGAGCTGGAGCACACCGTCATACAGGGCGGATGCGCCGCCGGCCAGCTGAGCGCTTCCGGCCTTGGCGGCGTGTGCGCCGTCAGCGGCCGCAGCCACGCCGTCGGCGTACTGGCTGACGCTGGACACGAAGAGCCGGATCTGGCCCAGATTCTCTTTCAGGGCGCGGACGCTGGCCATATCCTCGCTGTTGGCGGTCTGATAGACCAGCTCGTCGTGGATCTTCTGCTGGGCGTCGCTGTCGGTGAGCTTTTTCAGCCAGCCCATGATGAAATCGGGCGAGAAGCTCTGCATCAGGCGCAGAGCGGCCTCAAGGTCGTGGCCGGTCCGGGTGGCCGCGAGGTAGAGCGCGATGTCCAGCTGGCTGGCCTTGAACTGCGGAGCCTGCTCCCAGATGGTGCGCACCATCTTTCTGCGGCCCGCCGCCAGCGTCTTGTCGCCCAGCGAGAGGATGTCGTCAATGACGGCTTCATAGGTATCCCACGTCATGGGGGTGTCGATGAGGCCGTTCTCCATGAGGGTCTGGCTGGCGGAGTCCAGCACGCCGTCGGCCACCTGCTGCGCGCCGGAAGTCAGGGCGGCGTTGTGGGACGTCAGGGTGTCCAGCCCTTCCGTCAGCTGGCCGAGACCGCTGTCCAGCTGGTTGGCCCCGTCCAGCAGAGCCAGCGAACCGGCGGCAAGCTGTGCCGCGCCCGCTTTCAGCTGCGACGCACCGTCCAGCAGCTGGTTCATGGCATCATTCAGCGCCGCGATGCCGTCGGTCAAATCGTTGAGGCTGTCGAGGTCGAAGACCTCATCCCCCTGCCCCAGTGCCTCGGCGCTCGCCGCGCAGGCCAGCAGGATCTGAGGCGCCGTCAGCGACTCCACGTCGGCCTCCACGGTCACGCTGTCCTGTAAGTACTCGGCCACGCCGTTCACCTGCTCGGGAAGCAGGCCGTCGAGGGAATCCTTCACGCCCGGCAGGGTGACGAAGGCCGCCACGCTGCTCTTGGCCGCACTTTCCAGCAGGCCGTTCACGGCGTTGACATTGCCGGCATCCTCGCCCAGCAGGACGCCCACCGCCGTGACCAGCGGGGTGACGATGGTGCGCTCTTTGCCGTTCACGGTCACCTTGCCGGTCTCATGGTTGGTCAGGTCGATGGTGAGCACGAGGTGGCCGCTCTGGCCCAGAAGCTCGCTGAGCGGGGCGGTCCTGCCGTCCAGCGTGTAGGTCACTCTGGCAGAGATGGGCAGCTGACGGTCCGTCTCGCCCTTATAGTAGACATCGGTGTCGTCGGTGTTCCAGACCAGCGTATCGCCGTTCCGGGTGTACTCGGCGAAGCTCTCGGTGTTCACGATATTTTTCAGGGTGGACTTGTCCTCCACACCGGCGAGGCCGTCGGCATTGTAAAGATGCTCGCTGACGGTGGTCTTGGTGACAGAGCCGTCCGCTGCCATGACGGCATACACCGTCTCATCCTTCGAGAAGGGGGCCTTGACCGCCGCAAAGGCGGGCTGACAGAGGCTGACCGTCAGGGTCAGGGCAAGCGCCGCAGAGCCAGCGCGGCGCAGAAAATTCTGAGTTTTTCTCATAGCATTCACTCCTTTGCAGCGTTGGGGGCGTTGAGCCAGTGGTAGGTGGTGCGGCAGATGAGGCCATCCAGCAGCATCAGGCCGGCGGGCAGCACCAGCAGGATGACCACCATACTGATGAGCGCACCCCGGGAGATGAGCATACAGATGCTTTTCAGCAGCTCCACCTTGCTGATGGCCGCGACGCCGAAGGTGGCCGCGAAGAAGGTGAGGCCGCTTGTCAGGATGCTCTGGCTGCAGTGCTCGAGGGCCTGCTGTGCCGCCGCCTTGGGCGAGCGGAGGGCCAGCCGCTCTTCGCGGTAGCGGGTGGTCATGAGGATGGAGTAGTCCACCGTCGCGCCCAGCTGGATGGTGCCGATGACGATGCTGGCGATGAAGGGCAGCGAGTCGTCGATGAAGTACGGGATGCCCATGTTGATGGCGATGGCCGCTTCGATGCTGGCCACCAGCAGAATCGGCACCGACAGGCTGCGGAAGGACAGCGCGATGATGACCAGCACCGCCGCGACGGACCAGATGTTGACATTTTTGAAGTCCTCGTCGGCGATCTCCACGAGGTCTTTCACCATGGCGCCCTCGCCGGTGACGAGGCCCTCGGGGTCTGCCTCCTTGACGAGGCGGACCAGCTCGTCCACCTGCGCGTTCAGCGCGTCGCTGCCCGACTTATAACGGCCATTGGCAAGGATGAGCTTGTAGCCGCCGTTCTGGGCGATGTTCATCAGCTCGTCGGGCAGAAGCTCCGTCTCAAAGCCCGGGCCGGTGATGGAGTCGAGGCTGACCACCTGGGTGATGCCGTCCACCTCCTTTATCTCATCGCAGAGGGTGGACACCTGAGAGGCAGTCAGCTCCTCCCGGACGAGGATGAAGTGGCTGGTCATCATGCCGAAGTCTTCGCCCAGCTTGTTCGTACCCACGATGCCGGGCATATCCTGCGGAAGAGCGGCAAAAATGTTGTAGTAAATCTCGGTCTTGCTCTGGGCCAGCCCGAAGGGGATCATCAGCAGGACGAACACCACCACGACGGGCATCGGGTGCTTGGAAACAAAATGGCTCAGGCGGGTGAGCTTGGGTACAAAGGTGCGGTGGCGGTATTTTTCCACCCACTTATCGAAAAAGAGAATGAGCGAGGGCAGGATGACGATGGTGCAGATGACACCCAGCGCCACGCCCTTTGCCATGACGATGCCGAGGTCTGCGCCCAGCGTCAGCTGCATGGCGCAGAGGGCCAGAAAGCCCGCGATGGTCGTCAGACTGGACGCCGTGATGGAGCTCATGGTCTTACAGATGGCGTTCTCCATGGCCTCTTCGTTGGAGGCACAGAGCTCCTTTTCCTCGTCGTAGCGGTGGAGCAGGAAGATGGAGAAATCCATCGTCACGCCCAGCTGCAGGACCACCGCCAGCGACGCGGTGATAAAGCAGACCTGACCGAGGAAAATATTCGTGCCAAAGTTATAGACCAGCGGGAAGAGCAGCCCCAGCATGAACAAAAACGGCGTGAGCCAGCTTTCCAGCGAGAGGAACAGCACCAGCAGACAGCCGCCCACGGCGCAGAGCACATACCAGGGCATCTCGCCCATGACCAGCTCCTTGGTGTCGCTCAGGATGACGCTGATGCCGCCGAAGAAGCAGTTCTTCCGGAGTATCTTCTTGATCTGGGCCACGGCCTGCATCGTCTCCTCGCTGACGCTGGAGCCGCCCAGCCGGACGATGAGGATGGTGGAGTCGTTCTTGCCGAACATAAACTGCTGGACATCCGCCGGCAGCATCTCCGTCGGCACCGCCGGGTCCAGCACGTCGCTGAGCCAGAAGGTGTTCAGCACGTCCGGCACCTCGTCGATCTCGGCCTTCATGGCCAGCAGCTCGTTGGTGGGCATCCCCTCCACGGTTATCATGTTGGTGGAGGCCAGATGGTAATCCGTTTCCAGCAGCAGCTGGCCCACGCGGGAGTCCAGCTCCTGGGGCAGGTAAGAAAGGATGTCGTAGTTGATGGGCGTGGCGATGGCTCCCACTGCCGCCGGGATGAGCAGCAGGACCGCCGCGATGAGGATGAGCCTGCGCATCTTCACGATGGCCCTCGCTAATTTTTTCATTCATTTCCTCCCATTTTATCGCTCCGAAGAAAAACAACTTTTCTCGTTTTTCCGACACACCTTATTATAGTACACTCGCCCGGGGTGTCAAGAGACAGCTCTGCCGACGTTCTGCCTCTCCCTTTGGGAGAGGTGTCACCGGAGGTGACGGAGAGGGCAAGCCACAGAGGAAAGAATCTCTGCGCAGCGATAAGCTGTGTTTTTGTTAGAGCTCGATTATCACTGCGTCTTCCATTCTTTGTCAGCGTCCTTGCCCTCTCAGGCGCTTCGCGCCAGCTCTCCCAAAGGGAGAGCCTTTGCAATACAAAAAGCGGGGCGCACAGGTGGTCAAGTCTGTGTGTCCCGCATTTTGTTCTTTTTTTGCACAGAGCGCCGTACCAGAGCGCCCCGCGCTGTGCGCAGGGAAAGCGGAGCAAACCATAAGCCGCTTTCTCTTTTCAATAGATAGGAGAATGGAATGGAGGAACCGAATCGCCTCAAAGAGAGTTGCAGGCATCCCTTTGCAGTGAATCGGAAAAGCTTCGGTTAGGTTTAACTAACCTCGCCGTGACAACAGGATACCATAGTTTGTCATGACTGTCAAGCCCGTTTTTCAAATTTTCAAAAATTTTTTCTCCGGCGGCCTCCATGAGCATTTTTCATAACAAAAACCGCCATCTCTTGTAGAAAATCCACAGGTTCCCTCTTGCTTTTTCTGAGAATCACTGTTATTATATTGTCAGGCCGTTGCAGTCGGACTCGATTGCCTGTCTGCAGCGGCTCATAAACAGCGCAGGGGTTGCCATCCAAATACCTCTGCGCCCTGTACCACCCTGTCTTTCAGAAACCGCAATCGGCGGCTTTTTTAAGGCGGAACAGTTAGACCGCTCTAACCAATTATTGTAAAGCAGATTGGTCGGAGCGTCAGGAACGGAGCAAGGAGGTTCCAATGATCAATTTTGAACAGTGGGAAGGCTTTGAGGGCCGCATCTGGAAAGAGGAAGTCAACGTCCGTGACTTTATCCAGAAGAACTACACCCCTTATGACGGCGACGAGTCTTTCCTGGCTGGCCCCACCGAGGCCACCGATAAGCTCTGGGGCGCACTGCAGAAGCTGCAGAAGGCCGAGCGTGCCAAGGGCGGCGTGCTGGATATGGAGACCGAGGTCGTCAGCGGTCTGACCGCATACGGCCCCGGCTACATCGACGAGAGCCTGAAAGAGTTTGAGCAGATCGTCGGCCTGCAGACCGACAAGCCCCTGAAGCGCGCATTCATGCCCTACGGCGGCATCAAGATGGCGGAGCAGGCCTGCACTACCTACGGCTACCAGCCCTCTGAAGAGCTGCACAAGATCTTCACCGACTACACCCGCACCCACAATCAGGCTGTGTTCGATGCCTATACCCCCGAGATGAAGACCGCCCGCCACACCCACATCATCACCGGCCTGCCCGACACCTATGGCCGCGGCCGTATCGTCGGCGACTACCGCCGTGTGGCACTGTACGGCATCGACGCCCTCATCAAGTTCAAGCAGGAAGACTTCGCCAACTGCGGCGACGGCACCATGACCGATGACGTCATCCGCCTGCGCGAGGAGATCGCACGCCAGATCAGCGCCCTGAAGGGCATGAAGAAGATGGCCGAGGCTTACGGCTGCGACATCTCCCAGCCCGCCAAGACCGCCAAGGAAGCCTGCCAGTGGCTGTACTTCGGCTATCTGGCCGCCATCAAGACCCAGAACGGCGCCGCTATGAGCGTGGGCCGCATCTCCACCTTCCTCGACATCTATATCCAGCGCGATCTGGACAAGGGCATCCTGACCGAGAGCGAGGCTCAGGAGCTCATCGACCACATGGTCATGAAGTTCCGCATGGTCAAGTTCGCCCGCATCCCCAGCTACAACCAGCTGTTCTCCGGCGACCCCGTCTGGGCAACGCTGGAAGTGGGCGGCATCGGCATGGACGGCCGCAGCATGGTCACCAAGAACTGCTACCGCTTCCTGCACACCCTCGAGAACATGGGCCCTGCACCGGAGCCGAACCTGACCGTTCTGTACTCCTCTGCTCTGCCTGAGAACTTCAAGAAGTACGCCGCCAAGGTGTCCATCAACACCAGCTCCGTCCAGTACGAGAACGACGACGTCATGAAGCCCGTCTGGGGCGACGATTACTCCATCTGCTGCTGCGTGTCTGCTACCCAGACCGGCAAGGAGATGCAGTTCTTCGGCGCACGTGCCAACCTGGCAAAGTGCCTGCTCTACGCCATCAACGGCGGCGTGGACGAGAAGAGCCACGAGCAGTGCGGCCCCAACTACGCCCCCATCACCGGCGAGTACCTGAACTACGACGAGGTGCTGCCCAAGTACGTCCAGATGCTGGACTGGCTGGCCGGCCTGTACGTCAACGTGCTGAACCTCATCCAGTATATGCACGACAAGTACTACTACGAAGAGGCTGAGATGGCCCTCATCGACACCGAAGTCCGCCGCACCTTCGCCACCGGCATCGCCGGCTTCTCCCACGTCATCGACTCCCTGAGCGCCATCAAGTACGCCAAGGTCAAGGCCGTGCGCGACGAGATGGGTCTTGCCACCGGCTTCGAGATCGAGGGCGACTTCCCGAAGTACGGCAACGACGATGACCGTGCCGACGAGATCGGCGTCTGGCTGCTGCGCACCTTCCTTGAGATGATCAAGAAGCGCCACACCTACCGCAACTCCGAGGCTACCACCTCCATCCTGACCATCACCTCCAACGTGGTCTACGGCAAGTACACCGGCGCTCTGCCCGATGGCCGTGCGGCCTTCACCCCGTTCGCACCCGGTGCCAACCCCAGCTACGGCGCAGAGCAGAACGGCCTGCTGGCCTCTCTGAACTCCGTGGCCAAGCTGCCCTACCACTGGGCTCTGGACGGCATCTCCAACACCCAGACCATCAACCCCGATGCTCTGGGCCACAGCGAGGGCGAGCGCGTTGAGAATCTGGTGCAGGTCATGGACGGCTACTTCGACCAGGGCGCACACCACCTGAACGTCAATGTCTTCGGCAAGGAGAAGCTCATCGACGCTATGGAGCACCCCGAGAAGGAGGAGTACGCAAACTTCACCATCCGTGTCTCCGGCTACGCCGTCAAATTCATCGACCTGACCCGCGAGCAGCAGATGGACGTCATCTCCCGTACCTGCCATGCCGCTCTGTAACCCCATCGGATACGTCCACTCGCTGGAGACTTTCGGCTCTGTGGACGGCCCCGGCGTCCGCTTCGTCGTCTTTTTGCAGGGGTGCGCCCTGCGGTGCAAATACTGCCACAACCCGGAGACATGGGCTGAGGGCGGCGAGGAATGGACGGTGGACAAGCTCTTCCAGCGGGCGTGGCGCTACCGCAACTACTGGGGTAAAAAGGGCGGCATCACGGTCAGCGGCGGCGAGCCGCTGCGCCAGATGGAGTTCCTGACGGCGTTCTTCGAGCTGGCACGCTCCAAGGGCGTGCATACGGCTCTGGACACCGCCGGTCAGCCCTTCCGCCCCGACGATGCGGCGTATCTGGCCGATTTTGACCGGCTGATGAAGTCCACCAGCCTCGTCATCCTCGATTTGAAGGAGATCGACCCGGAGAAGCACCGCAGGCTCACCGGCAGGGACAACGCGAACATCCTTGCGATGGCGCGCCACATCTCCGACCTCGGCGTGCCGCTCTGGATACGCCATGTCCTCGTCCCCGGCCTGACGGACGACGAAGACGGCCTGCGGAAGACCGCAGAGTTCATCTCATCCCTCAAGACGGTGCAGCGGGTGGAGGTACTGCCCTACCACACGCTGGGCCTCTTCAAGTGGCAGAAGCTCGGCATCCCTTATCCTCTGCCCGACGCTGTCCCGCCCACGGCGGAACAGGTCAAGCGGGCCGAGGAGCTGCTGGGAGTCAGCAAATATACAGGCTGACAGAATCAGCTCATATAAAAACAAAGAGGCGTGACCGCAAGGTCACGCCTCTTTTACTTTTTGTGATTTAACCGCCCAGATATGCGCTGCGGACACGCTCGTTGGTCAGCAGCTCAGCACCGGTGCCATCCATGACCACGCGGCCCGTCTCGAGGACGTAGGCGCGGTCTGCCACGGAAAGGGCCATCTGTGCGTTCTGCTCGACCAGCAGGATGGTCATGCCCTCTTTGTGGATGTTCTGGATGATGTCGAAGATCTCCTGCACCAGCAGGGGCGACAGACCCATGGAGGGCTCGTCCAGCATCAGCATGGAGGCGTTGCTCATCAGCGCACGGCCCATGGCCAGCATCTGCTGCTCGCCGCCGGACATGGTGCCGGCCAGCTGCTTGCGGCGCTCCTTCAGGCGGGGGAAGAGCTCAAAGACCTTCTCCTTGTTGGGAGCGATGGTGGAAGCAGGCTGGGTATAAGCGCCCATGTCCAGATTCTCTTCCACCGTCATGTGCAGGAAGACATGACGGCCTTCCGGCACCTGTGCCAGACCGGCCTCGACGATTTTATGAGCGCGGACGCCCTTGATGCTCTTGCCCTTGTAGAGGACGTCGCCGGTCTTCGGGTGGAGCAGGCCGGAGATGGTCTTCAGGGTGGTGGACTTACCGGCACCGTTGGCACCGATGAGGGTGACGATCTCGCCCTCGTTCACCTCGAAGGAGACATCCTTGACTGCGTGGATGTTGCCATAAAAGACGTTGATGTTATCAACTTTCAGCAAAGTCTGTGCCATCGTTCAGCCCTCCTTCTTGCCCAGGTAGGCTTCGATGACCTGGGGATTGTTGCGGATCTCGTCCGGCGTACCCTTGGCGATGATGCGGCCAAAGTTCAGCACGGCGATGCCCTCGCAGATGCCCATAACGAGGCTCATATCGTGCTCGATGAGGAGGACGGCAATGTTGAACTCGTCGCGGATGCGGCGGATGGTCTCCGTCAGCTCTGCGGTCTCGGAGGGGTTCATGCCGGCGGCCGGCTCGTCCAGAAGCAGCAGCTTCGGGCTGGTAGCCAGCGCGCGCATGATCTCCAGACGGCGCTGTGCGCCGTAGGGCAGGCTGCCGGCCTGTGCATCGGCGAGGTCGGCCATATGGAAGATGTCCAGCAGCTCGAAGGCACGTTCGGTGCAGCGCTTCTCTTCCTTCCAGTAGTTGGGCAGGCGGATGAGAGCGGAGCCCAGATTGTACTTCATGGACTCGTGAAGGCCCACCTTGATGTTGTCGATGACGGACAGGTCCTTGAACAGGCGGATATTCTGGAACGTACGGGCCACGCCCATCCGGTTGACCTGATAGGTCTTTTTTCCGGCGGTGGGCATCCCATCGATGAGGATGGAGCCGCGGGTGGGCTGGTAGACGTTGGTCAGCAGGTTGAAGACGGTGGTCTTACCGGCGCCGTTGGGGCCGATGAGGCCGGTGATCTCGTTGCGGCCGATCATCAGGTTGAAGCCGTCCACGGCGGTCAGGCCGCCGAAGTCGATGCCCAGTTCACGGACGTCGAGGATGGGCTTTTTATCCTTGTCGCGGTCGGTCAGGAAGCCGCCGGAAGGGACGCTGTGTAACTTCGTCTGGAACTCACTCATGGTCTGCGCCCTCCTTGTCAGCATTCTTCTTGTGGAACAGCTCGCCGTTCATGACCTTTTCCACGATGCGGCTCATGGAGAAATCGTAGCTGCCCAGCAGTCCGCCCGGACGGAAGATCATCATCAGGATGAGCACCAGCGAGTAGATGACCATGCGGTAGCTGTCGAAGCTGCGGGTGGCCTCAGGCAGGATGGTCAGGACGGTAGCGGAGAGGATGGAGCCCAGCATGGAGCCCATGCCGCCCAGAACCACCATGACCAGGATCTCGATGGACTTCATGAAGCCGAAGGTGGAGGGGTTCAGAACGCCGATGTAGCAGGCGTACAGACCACCGGCCAGACCGGCAAAGGCAGCGGAGAAAGCGAAGGCCATGACCTTATAATAAGTAGTCTGGATGCCGCAGCTCTCGGCAGCGATCTCATTGTCGCGGATGGCGAGGACGGCACGGCCATGGCGGCTCTTCATCATGGCATGGATGAGGAAGCAGGTGATGACCACACAGAGGAAGACATTGGCGAAGTTGGAGTACTTGGGGATGTTCTTGAGGCCCTTGGAGCCGTAGAACAGGCTGTAGCCCAGCACATCGTCGATGTTGTTCAGGGTGATGCGGATGATCTCGCCGAAGCCCAGGGTCAGGATGGCCAGATAGTCACCGGTCAGACGGAGGGCCGGGACGCCGATGAGGACGCCGAACAGGCCGGCCATCACAGCGCCCAGCGCAAGGCCGATGGCAAAGGAAACGCCATCGGGCAGAGGGCTGTACTTGGTGAAGAGGGCGCAGGTGTAAGCACCCACGGCCATGAAACCGGCGTGGCCCAGCGGCAGCTGGCCCAGATAGCCGGTGGCCACGTTCAGGGACACGGCCAGGATGATGTTGATGCCCACGGTCATGAGCACCTTGTTCTGGTAAGTGGAGAGCATGCTGCCGGTCATGTAGGAAAGGGCCAGGAACAGCAGCACCACCAGCACGGCGTTCATGAGGTAGCGCACGGGCATTTTGAGCGTTTTGCGATTCTTGTTCATCTTCATGCCCTCCTTACACCTTTTCCTGCACCTTGCGGCCGAGGAAGCCCGTGGGCTTGAACAGCAGCACGATGATGAGGATGGCGAACGTGACGGCGTCCTTCCAGGCAGACAGGCCGATGGCGGAGACGAAGCACTCGCACAGGCCGATGACGATGCCGCCGACCATTGCGCCCGGGATGGAGCCGATGCCGCCCAGAACGGCGGCGACGAAGGCTTTCAGGCCCAGCATGGAGCCCATGGTGGGGGTGGCCTGCGGGTAGGAGCAGCAGTACAGCACCGAGCCGATGCCGGCCAGTGCAGAGCCGACCGCGAAGGTAAAGGAGATGGTGCTGTTGACGTTGATGCCCATCAGGCGGGCAGCGTCCATATCCTCAGAGACGGCGCGCATGGCCTTGCCAAGCTTGGTCTTCTGGACGAGGAAGGTCAGCACCAGCATGGACAGCACGGTGACCACCAGCGTGATGATGGAGGTCAGGCCCAGAGGCGCCTTGCCCAGATAGAAGGTCTTGTTGTCGTAGTAAGACGGGATGACCTTTGCGCCCGAGCCCATGACCAGCTCAGCCGTGTACTCGAGGAAGAACGACACGCCGATGGCCGTGATGAGCAGAGAGATACGGGGTGCGCTGCGCAGCGGGGTGTAGGCGATCTTTTCGATGACCACGCCCAGCAGCGTACAGGTGAGGATGGTGGCACAGACCGCCGTGACCGGGCCGAGGCCCAGCTGGTTCATGACGAACCATGACATGTACGCGCCCACCATGATGACGTCGCCGTGGGCAAAGTTCAGCAGCAGGATGATGCCGTACACCATGCTGTAGCCCAGTGCGATCAGTGCATAGATGCTGCCAAGGGACAGGCCATTGATCAGCTGGCTGAAAAACACTGTCATGGATGGATACTTCCTTTCTTTCCGGCGCTGTTGCACGCCTTATGTGGGGATACACTTTTTTACCAAAAAAGCGGAGAGCACCGGGGCAATGCTGTTCCGGCGTTCTCCGCAGTCGGGTCAATTTGCGATCATTCGGATCTCAGCGGCGCTTCCATCACCGGTCGATGGAAGAAAGCTGGGATCAGAACATTTCCTTCAGCACCGGCTTGCCGTCCACATAGGTCAGGATAGCAGTCTGCTTGACGGGGTCGTGATGCTCGTCGAAGGTGAAGGTGCCGGTGATGCCGTCGATGGTGCCGGAGGCAATGGCATCGATGACAGCCTGCTTGTAATCGTCGGTGCCAGCCTCGAGACCGGCATCCTCAGCAGCCTGCAGGCCGTAGACGACGGTCTTTGCTGCATCGTAGCCCAGAGGAGCGAAGCCGTTGGGGTACTCCTGACCGTACTCTGCCTTGTAGGCATCCTCAAACTCGGGGTTGGAGCCCTTTGCGTAGTTGGCGCAGAAGTAAGTGTCCTTCAGCTGATCGTTGGTGGCGTAGCCTTCCAGACCATCCCAGCCGTCGCCGCCCAGGAACGGAACGGTCAGGCCGACGCTCTCGGCCTGAGACAGGATCTGGCCCACTTCCTCGTAGTAGTTGGGGCAGAAGACGGTCTCGGGGGCCTTGCCGAGGATGGTGGTCAGCTGAGTCTTGAAGTCCACGTCGCCCTCAGAGTAGCTCTCCTGATCGACGATGGTGCCGCCCAGAGACTCGAACTCGTTGACGAAGTTCTCTGCCAGGCCCTCGTTGTAGTCTGCGCCCTTCTTGAAGATGACGGCTGCCTTGGTGTAGCCCAGCTTCTGGTATGCGTAGTCAGCCATCTTGATGCCCTGGAACGGGTCGGTGAAGGTGGCGCGGAAGACGTTTGCGTTCACGGTGTCGGTCTCGGCATCGTAGGTGACAGCCTCAGCGGTAGCGGAAGCGGTGACCATGGGCATATTGTAATCTGCGCTCTCAGCGGCGACTGCCAGAGTCGGGGTGGTGGTAACGTCGCCGATCAGAGCGGTCATCCCCTCGTCCACCATCTTGGTGAAGCAGTTGACAGCCTGCGTAGCGTCGCCCTGCTCGTCCTCGGTGAGGATCTCGATCTGCTTGCCGTTGATGCCGCCGTTGGCGTTGACCTGCTTCAGGTACAGGGTAGCACCGTTGACAACAGCCTGACCGTAAACGGAGACGTTGCCGCTCAGGGGGCCCATAACGCCGACCTTGATGGTGTCGCCGGAAGCAGCTGCTGCGGTAGAACCGGCAGCAGAAGCAGTGGAAGCTGCGGTGCTGGAAGAGCTGCCGCAGGCAGTCAGAACACCGGCAGCCGCCACGACACCGGCAGCCGCCAGAAAGTTACGACGAGAGATCATGTTTTTCATAAGTCTATATCCTCCTGATATTTGGAAGCGTTCGTGTTATTTGCAGCCCTCGCGCACGGCCCATGAGCCAGTGTCCCGAAAAGCTGTTAAGGAAGCAGCGCTCCCTTCCCTCAAAGCAGCTCTGCTTCCTTGCGTCTTATTATAAGCACTTCGGTGCAAGTCCGCAATTCACAAATCGTCCATAGTTTTGGAGGAGTTTCGGGCAAAACTCGCTATTTTTCACAAAATCAAGCGTCACTTTTTGGTTACTTTTTCAAATTGTTCACCTGAGAAAAACAGAACATGAAAGCAATTCACAAGTAACAAAAAGATTGCACAACTTTCCTCTTCTGAAGTTTGCTCCAGCTAACATCCGCGCATCCTCTTGCATCCCGGGCCGAATCATGGTAGGATAATATCGGTTAGTTAGCATATACTATCCAAATGAGAAGAGCGCATCCATTCCTATTATATATGGAGGTACAAATCATGAACTATCTTGAGATCGTAGACGTTCAGGGCCGTGAGATCCTGGACTCCCGCGGCAACCCCACTGTTGAGGCTGAGATCACCCTCGCCGACGGCACCGTGGCCCGGGGCTGCGCACCGTCCGGCGCATCCACCGGCGAGTTCGAAGCTCTGGAGCTGCGCGACGGCGACAAGGGCCGCTATCTGGGCAAGGGCGTCACCAAGGCTGTGGAGAACATCAACACCGTCATCGCTGATGCTGTCATCGGCATGGATGCTTCCGACATCTACGCCATCGACAAGGCTATGATCGACGCCGACGGCACCAAGGACAAGTCCAAGCTGGGCGCAAACGCCATTCTGGCCGTTTCCATCGCTGCCTGCCGCGCTGCTGCCACTTCGCTGGACATGCCCCTCTACCGCTTCCTCGGCGGCGTGAACGGCAACCGCCTGCCCGTCCCCATGATGAACATCCTGAACGGCGGCGCACACGCCACCAACACCGTGGACACCCAGGAGTTCATGATCATGCCCGTGGGCGCACCTTCCTTTAAGGAGGGCCTGCGCTGGTGCGCTGAGGTCTTCCACGCTCTGGCTTCCATCCTGAAGGCAAAGGGTCTGGCTACCTCCGTGGGCGACGAGGGCGGCTTCGCTCCCAACCTGTCCAGCGACGAGGAGACCATCGAGACCATTCTGGCCGCCATCGAGAAGGCCGGTTATCTTCCCGGCAGGGACTTCATGCTGGCCATGGACGCTGCTTCCTCCGAGTGGAAGAGCCCCAAGGGCAAGGGCTTCTACAAGCTGCCCAAGGCCGGCACCGAGTTCACCTCCAGTGAGCTCATCGCACACTGGAAGAAGCTGGTGGAGAAGTACCCCATCATCTCCATCGAGGACGGTCTGGACGAAGAGGACTGGGAAGGCTGGCAGGAGATGACCCGCGAGCTGGGCGGCAAGGTCCAGCTGGTGGGCGACGACCTGTTCGTCACCAACACCGAGCGTCTGGCCAAGGGCATCCAGCTGGGTGCCGGCAACGCCATCCTCATCAAGCTGAACCAGATCGGCTCCGTATCTGAGACTCTGGAAGCCATCAAGATGGCTCACAAGGCCGGCTATACCGCCATCAGCTCTCACCGCTCCGGCGAGACCGAGGACACCACCATCGCCGACCTGGCCGTGGCTCTGAACACCTGCCAGATCAAGACCGGCGCCCCCAGCCGCACCGAGCGTGTGGCAAAGTACAACCAGCTGCTGCGCATCGAGGAGCAGCTGGGCGGCAGCGCCGTCTACCCCGGCATGGCTGCTTTCAACGTGAAGCGTTAATAGCCCTCTCAGGCGCTGGTGCGCCAGCTCTCCCAAAGGGAGAGCCATTGGCAAGCCGGGCCACTCTGAGCTGACCGCTTAAATTTCTCATATCGCAAAAGCTAGTGCTCCGCTGCCCTCTGTAGCGGGGCACTATTGTTTTAGACCAGTCTGAGCTTCTCTCGTCTTGTGCAGACCTTACCGACACGCCAGCGGCTCCCCCTCTGGGAGCAACGGCGACGACCGCCGCCAGTGGCGGAAACAGGGAGGAGCTGTTGGGGCCGCGGCCAGCAGGATGCGAGCGGCAGCGAAGCAGACGCTGGGAGCCGCAACCCGGGCAGTGTCACCGGAGGTGACTGAGAGGGCTCTTTTTTGTCATTTCCATGTCAATTTGTCTAAAGTATACAAGAAAAAACATCAAAACTCAGCAAATCGACTATTGCCAATTCGCAACTGATATATTAGAATATAAGTGAGAGAGCGAGGCACTTCTGCCGCGCATAAACGCAAAGCAATGTTAACGGAGGACATCCACTATGCCTATGAAAATGGGTTGGCGCTGGTATGGCGAGGGCAACGACCCCGTCACCCTCAGCGACATCAAGCAGATCCCCGGCGTGACCAGCATCGTCTGGGCGCTGCACAACAAGATGCCCGGCGAGATCTGGGAGATCGACGAGATCCAGAAGGTCGCGGACCAGATCCACGCTTACGGCTTCGACATGGACGTTGTCGAGTCTGTCAACGTCCACGACGACATCAAGATCGGCCTGCCCACCCGCGATCAGTACATCGAGAACTACAAGCAGTGCATCCGCAACCTGTCCAAGTTCGGTGTCAAGGTCATCTGCTACAACTTCATGCCCATCTTCGACTGGACCCGCACCGACCTGTTCCACCCCGTCGGCGACGGCTCCACCGCACTGTTCTACGAGAAGGACAAGATCAAGGGCGACTACAAGTCCATGGCCGAGTACATCATGTCCTTCACCGAGAAGTACAACATGACCTTCCCCGGCTGGGAGCCGGAGCGGATGGCAAAGCTGGACGAGCTGTTCAAGGCCTACGCCCCTGTCACCAAGGAAAAGCTTTGGGAGAACCTGAAGTACTTCCTCGAAGCCCTGATGCCCACCTGCCGCGAGTGCGACATCAAGATGGCCATCCACATGGACGACCCCCCCTGGGACATCTTCGGCCTGCCCCGCCTGCTGGTGGATGCCGAGAGCATCGACCGCTTCCTGAGCATGGTGGACGACGAGTACAACTGCCTGACCCTCTGCTCCGGCAGCCTGAACGCCAACCCCAACAACAATGTGGCTGAGATCGTCCGCAAGCACTGCGACCGCATCGCATTCGCACACATCCGCAACATCCATCACTTCCCCAACGGCGATTTCTCCGAGGCTGCCCACCGCGACTGCTGCGGCGAGACCGGCATCATCGAGATCCTGCGCGCCTACCATGACTGCGGCTTCGAGGGCTACATCCGCCCCGACCATGGCCGTCAGCTGTGGGAGGAAGGCCCCGGCAGCTGCCGCCCCGGCTACGGCAAGTATGACCGTGCGCTGGGCATCCAGTATATGCTGGGCGTCTGGGACCTGCTGGACCGTCTGGACGAAGAGAAGAAGAAGGGCTGATATATCATGAAGCTGACTGATATCAAGAACGGCAATCTGTCCGCCGAGTGGGCAGAAAAGGGCTACGAGCTGCCCAAGTTCGACGTCGAGGCCGTCAAGGCCAAGACCCACGCAGAACCCACCTGGGTCCACTTCGGCGCCGGCAACATCTTCCGCGCATTCCCGGCTGCCATCCTGAACGACGCCCTGAACAGCGGCAAGTATGACCGCGGCGTCATCGTGGCCGAGAGCTTCGACTACGAGATCATCGACAAGGCTTATCGGCCCTACGACAACCTGAGCCTGCTGGTCTGCCTGAAGTCCACCGGCGACATCGAGAAGAAGGTCATCGCCTCCGTCACCGAGAGCCTGAAGGCTGACTACTCCTTCGGCGCTGACTGGGCACGTCTGGTCGAGATCTTCCAGGCACCCAGCCTGCAGATGATCTCCTTCACCATCACCGAGAAGGGCTACGGCGTCGCTCCTGCGGACCTCGAGCGCGGCCTGACCCCCGTTCTGGCCATGGGCAAGGTCACTGCCCTGCTCTACGAGCGCTTCAAGGCCGGCAAGCTGCCCCTGACCGTCCAGAGCATGGACAACTGCTCTCACAACGGCGATAAGGTCAAGGCCGCAGTCTTTGCCTACGCTTCCAAGTGGGTCGAGCAGGGTCTGGTCCCCGCCGAGTTCCTGGCCTACGTCAAGGACGAGACCAAGATCACCTTCCCCTGGAGCATGATCGACAAGATCACTCCCCGCCCGGATGCCAAGGTCCAGAAGATGCTGGCTGACGACGGTTTTGAGGACAACTACACCATCGTCACCGAGAAGCACACCTTCACCGCTCCCTTCGTCAACGCCGAGGAGACCCAGTACCTCTGCATCGAGGACCACTACACCAATGGCCGTCCTCCGCTGGAACTGGGCGGTGTCCTCTACTGCGACCGCGAGACCGTCGATAAGATCGAGAAGATGAAGGTCTGCACCTGCCTCAACCCCCTGCACACCGCCATGTCCATCTACGGCTGCATGCTGGGCTACACCCTCATCTCCGCTGAGATGGCCGATGAGGACCTGCGCAGCTTCATCCAGAAGATCGGCTACATCGAGGCGATGCCCGTCGTCGTTGACCCCGGTGTTCTGAACCCCTACGAGTTCATCGGCGCTGTCATCAACCGCCGTCTGCCCAACCCCTTCATGCCCGACGCTCCCCAGCGTATCGCCACCGATACTTCCCAGAAGCTGGCGATCCGCTTCGGCGAGACCATCAAGGCTTACGAGGCCCGCGGTCTGGACAAGTCCAACCTCATCCTCATCCCACTGGTGCTGGCAGGCTATGCCCGCTACCTGAAGGGCATCGACGACAACGGTCAGCCCTTCGAGATCTCTCCCGATCCGCTGCTGGCTGAGCTGCAGGCCATCGTCAACCCCTTGGAGGTCAAGGAAGGCGAGCAGGACTTCTCCTGCTTGAAGGCTCTGTACAGCCGCACCGATGTCTTCGGCGTGGACCTGTACGCCGTCGGTCTGGGCGAGAAGATCGAGTCCATGGCCAAGGAGCTGTTCGCAGGCCCCGGCGCTGTCCGCGCTACCCTGCACAAGTACGTCAAGGCCCGCTGATCCAAGCGTTCCCTGACTTCATAAGCCATTTCCGCACCCATGCTGCGTTTTGCTTTGCCGCGGCATGGGTTTTTATTATGTCTTTTTTCCGGCACAGGAAAAGCCGCCGGGCCTTGCGGCCCGACGGCTTTTCTTATGATAGGAGGATCAAAAATGATCGTAGACTATCTTATTCAGTTCAGGATGGTCTGCTCGGTCTCGACGTCGAACAGGTGGACCTTGTGGGGATCGAAGGCGAGGCGGACGGTGTCTCCGTTGCGAGCCTTGGAGGTGGGAGCGACGCGGGCGGTCATCTTGTTGCCCTTGTACTCCAGGTACAGGTAGATCTCAGCGCCCATCATCTCAGAGACATCGACCTGAGCATCCAGCTGGCAGTCGGTGTGCTTTGCCATGAACTCGGGCTCATCGTCGATGTCCTCGGGACGGATGCCCATCTTGACCTTCTTGCCGACGTAGGAATCCAGCTTGCCGTCAGCGGTCTTCTCCTTGGGCAGGGGGATGAGGTCGCCGCCCAGATCGACGCTGTACTGGTCGCCCTTCTTGACGATGGTGCCGTCCAGGAAGTTCATCTGGGGGCTGCCGATGAAGCCTGCGACGAACATGTTGCAGGGCATATCGTACAGGTTCTGCGGGGTATCGACCTGCTGGACGATGCCGTCCTTCATGACAACGATGCGGTCGCCCATGGTCATAGCCTCGGTCTGGTCGTGGGTAACGTAGATGAAGGTGGTAGCCAGCTTCTTGTGCAGCTTGATGATCTCGGTGCGCATGGAGGTACGCAGCTTAGCGTCCAGGTTGGACAGAGGCTCGTCCAGCAGGAAGACTGCCGGGTTACGGACCATTGCACGGCCCAGCGCGACACGCTGGCGCTGACCACCGGACAGAGCCTTGGGCTTGCGGTCCAGCAGGTGCTCGATCTCCAGGATCTTAGCAGCCTCGTGGACGCGGCGGTCGATCTCGTCCTTCGGGGTCTTGCGCAGTTCCAGACCGAAAGCGATGTTCTTGTAGACGGTCATGTGGGGGTACAGAGCGTAGCTCTGGAAGACCATGGCGATGTCGCGGTCCTTCGGGGGAACGTCGTTGATGAGGCGGCCGCCGATGTACATCTCGCCCTTGGAGATCTCCTCCAGACCGGCGATCATGCGCAGGGTGGTGGACTTACCGCAGCCAGAGGGGCCGACGAAGATGATGAATTCCTTGTCCTGGATCTCCAGGTTGAAATCGGTGACGGAAGGAGCCGTAGCACCGGGGTAGATCTTGTAGATATGCTGGCAGCTGATAGAAGCCATAAAGCTTTTTCCTCCATTGATGTTGTTGCACTCAAAGGCTCCGCTTGACGATGAGCCGTTTCATTGCTATTATAATAGCAGATTATTTTGTGTTATAAAATAGCATTTTATTGATTTGAGGTGTCAGATATTGATTTACTCTCCCAACACGACTGCCGCCCTCGGCATCGTGGAGGATGCCCAGCCGGAAGAGCCCCTCACCCTGCGGGGCGAGGGGCTCTGGGTCTGCCTCATTTCCAGCGGAAAATGTGTCGTCTCGCTGTCCGATCTCGAACTGATGCCGGCAGGTTCTGCCCTGTTGCTGCCGCCCCAGAATGCCGCAGCGGGCCATCTCGTGCTGAGCCGGGGGCCGCTGACCCTCGCGCCGGAAAACGAGTGCCATCTGCTCTGCGTCCAGCTCACCGGGCAGGCAGCGGAACAGTTCCTCGCAGGGCTTTCCGAGATGCCCTTCCTCGCCCGGGGCGAGACCTGCCCGGCGGCGGCAGAGCTGATGGAGCGCCTTGCCGAAGAGCGGGACGCCTCGGAGCGGGTGCGCAGTCAGCTGGCCTTCGCGCTGCTGTGCGAGCTCTCAGACGCCGACAGCGCCGCCCCTGCCCTGCCCCCGCTGGTGGCCGCCGCCATCGAGGACATCCGCAGGAACTACGCCGGGCTCTACGGCGTGGAAGAGCTGAGCGAGCGGCTGGGCGTCTCCAAGAGCCACCTCGTCCGGGCCTTTACGGCGGCGCTGGGCGTCTCGCCGGGGCGGTACCTCACCAGCGTCCGCATAGAGGCCGCCATGCGTCTGCTGCTCCACCGGGAGTACACGCTGGATGTCATCGCCAGCCTCTGCGGTTTCTCGGGGGCCAACTACCTCTGCCGCGTCTTCAAAAAAACGACCGGCCGATCTCCCACGCAGTGGCGGGCGATGGCCGGTCGGAGCGCTCTGCCCGAGCTTTCGCCCGAGCAGCAGCGGTTGGAACAGGAATTGTTTATTTAATTTTTCCGCTTCAGCAGGAAGAGGGTCAGGCAGGCCGTGATGGCCTCAGAGGCCGGGAACGCGGCCCAGACGCCGTTCATCCCGAAGAGGGCGCTCAGCACCAGAGAGCAGGCCACGATGGCCACGATGCCGCGGGAAAGCGACGTCGCAGAAGCCTCTGCGGGGCGGTCCACCGCGCCCAGATAGCCGGCGGCCACGATATTGAGGCCCGCGAAGAAATAGCCGAGGAAGTAGATGCGCACCCCGCTGAAGGCATACTGCGCCATGAGGGCCGAGTTCTCACTGTTGAAGACCGCGACGATCGGCCCGGTGAATCCGAACAGAACCGCATACAGTGCCGCCGCCAGCGCAAGCGCTGTTCCGCTGCCCAGCAGCAGGAGCTTGCGGGTACCGGCGGCATCGTTTTTGCCGTAGCACCTGCTGACCAGCGGCTGTGCGCCCTGGGCCACGCCGTTGAAGATAGCCGTCGCCACCAGCGCGTAGTTCGCCACGACGCCGTAAGCCGCCACGGCCACATTGCCCGCCAGACGCAGGAGCAGCAGGTTGAAGACGGTGGTGGTCACGCCGGAGGACATCTCTCCCACAAAGCCCGAGACGCCCAGCTGGCAGCTCTGAGCCAGCAGCTCCGGCGAGGGCAGCTGCCGCACAAGGCGGACGGTGCTGCTCTTTTTGAAGAAGTGGCGGCTGCAGAGCGCAATGCTCAACACCGGCGAGACCGCCGTCGCCAGCGCCGCGCCGGGCAGACCGAGGCCCATGGGGAACATGAAGATGTAATCGAACACCACGTTGAAGAGGCTTCCGCCGAGGGTCGCCACCATGGCCAGCGAGGGGTCGCCGTCGTTCCGGACAAAGGCCGCGACGATGTAGTTGCAGATGAAGAAGGGCGTGAACAGCAGGAAGATGCGGGCGTACCCCACGCCCAGTGCAACGATCTCCGCGTCGCCGCCCATGAACCGCAGCAGCACCTCGGGGCAGAAGATGCCCGCCAGCATGAAGGGCAGGGCGAACACCAGCGCCCAGAGCAGGGCGTTGGAGAAATAGCGCTCCGACCGCTCGTCGCCCTGCGCCCGGAGGATGGCGTAGCGGGTGGCCGCGCCGAGGCCCAGCATGGAGCCGATGGCGAAGATGAAGTTGTAGATGGGCAGACAGAGGTTCAGCAGAGCCACACCGCTGGTGCCTGCCGCCTGCGAGATGAAATAGGTATCGGCCAGGATGTAGCAGGACGTACCCAGCAGGCCGAAGATGTTCTGGCTGACGTATTTGAAATACTGTTTGGTAAGGCTCATGTTCTCCTCCTTTTATCATTCAAATTTCAGATATACTGCCATATTGCGTCAGTTTATCACAATCCGACCGAAGCTGTCAAGCTCTCCATTTGCACAAACGCCCGGATGGGTGTATACTGTAGTTTGTTTTTGAAAACAGGCAGAAGGGAGGGTGCATCATGCCGGGCAAGACTTTATACTGTCTGGGCGAAGCGTGGCTGGAATTGAACAGCACCGCGCCGCTGGCGTCGGCAGAGACGTTTTCTCCCCGCATGGGCGGAAGCGCCGCCTCGCTGGCACTGGCTTATACCGCACAGGGCGGCAGAGCCTCTCTTTTAACGCAGCTTGGCGAGGATGCTTTCGGACACCGCATCGCAGACGCTTTATCTGCTTCCGGTGTGGACATCCGCCGGGTCCGCTTCACCTCCCGCGCCCCCACGCCGCTGCTGTTCGACGGCGGCGGCGAACAGCTAGGCTGCCGCACCCGTTCTTCGGAGCTGCTCTATGCACCCGAACAGCTGGGCGCTGACTGGGCCGCAGATGCTGAAATGCTGGCCTTTTCCAGCGCCTGCCTCGTGGACAGCCCCTGCCGCTACACCCATCTTGCCGCGCTGGACACCGCCCGCACCGCCGGTGTGCCGGTCTGCTTTGTTCCCTCTCTCCGCCCTGCCCTCTGGCCCGGCGAGAAGACCCTGCGGGACACGGTGATGCAGTTTCTCCCCTTCGCGGACATCCTCGTCCTCACCGCCGACGAGATGGAGCTTCTGCTGGACACCCGGGAATACCAGGTCGGACTGTTTGCCCTGCTGCGGAGGCATACCCAGCTGGTGGTGCTTGAGACAGAAGAGGGCGTCCACGCCTTTACCCGGGCAGTACACGCATTCCGGCCCGGGCTTTCCGCCCCGCCCGAAGAGCTGGCCGCACGGCTGCTGTATCAAATCTCTCAGCAGGAGCTGACCCTGAAAAAGCTCATGAAATGCAGTGCTCCGGCACTCCAGACACTTCTATAACGCCGGAAAGCCCCCGCCTTTGCAGGCGGGGGCTTTCCGTTTATTCTGTCATCCGGAGGAGATGAGCTGATCAGCTTATCAGTGGATGAACACCGGGCCAAGCGGGTTGGTGATGGGGCTGACGTAGCCGCCCAGCAGCTTCGGGATAGCGAGGCTGATGTCAGGCACATAGGTCAGCAGCAGCAGAGCGATGAACATGCACAGATAGAACGGCAGGGTAGCCTTGACGACCTTCTCCATGGGGCGCTTCGCCACGGCAGAGCCGATGAACAGAACCGCGCCGACAGGGGGAGTCAGCAGGCCGATACCGCAGTTCAGGACCATGATGATACCGAACTGGATGGGGTCGATGCCGATGGAGGTGGCGATGGGCAGCAGGATGGGGGTAGCGATCAGGATGATGGGAGCCATATCCATGATGCAGCCCAGAACCAGGATGATGAGGTCGATGAGCAGTGCGATGATATAGGGGTTGCTGGTGACGCTGGTGATGGCGTTTGCGGCCAGATCAGGCACGTGCAGCATGGTCAGGCAGTTGCCGAACACTGCAGAGGTGGCGATCAGGATGAGGACGATGGACAGAGTGTTGACACACTCGTCCAGAGCGTGCCAGACGCCCTTCCAGTCAAGGCCCCTGTAGACAAAGACGGAGACCAGCAGAGAGTAGATAACTGCGATAGCAGCGGACTCGGTAGCGGTGAACACACCGCCGACAACGCCGAACACGACGATGACGACTGCGGCCAGAGCCCAGATGGAGGTACCCAGCTGCTTGATGAAGCCTTTGATGGTGAAGGGAGAGCCCTTGGGGTAATTTTCTTTCACAGAGATGATATAGGAGCCGATCATCAGGACGATGGCCAGCAGAGCGCCGGGCAGGTAGCCGGCCAGGAACAGGCTGCCCACGGAGATGCCGCCGGCGGTGGTGGCGTAGATGACCATGTTATGGCTCGGGGGGACCAGCAGGCCCTCGCAGGAGGAGGTGATGGTAACGGCCGTGGAGAAGTCGGCGTCGTAGCCCTGATCGACCATCATGGGGATCATGATGGAGCCGATGGAGGCGGTATCTGCGGAAGCAGAACCGGAAATGCCGCCGAAGAAGTAGGAAGCAACGATGTTGACCATTGCCATGCCGCCGCGCATCCAGCCGACGCAGGCGTCAGCCAGAGCGATCAGCTTTTCGGAGATGCCGCCGCTGCCCATGAGGACGCCCATGGTGATGAAGAACGGGACAGCCATCAGGCTGAAGGACGAGATGCCCTTGACCATCAGGCGGCAGACATCGGACAGTGCATGACCCTGCACCATCAGGCAGAGCACGCTGGACAGGCCAACGGCGTATGCGATGGGGAAGCGCAGGAAGATCATGACGAAGAAGCTGACAAGAAGGACAACGATTGCCAGTGTCTGGACTGTCATATTAGTTCTCCTCCTTTACAAAAAAGCTCTTGATGTGGTTGTACAGCGCCTCGATCTCGAAGATGATCATGGCGACACCGGCCAGAGGCACGGGGAAGTACATCCAGAAACGGCTCAGCCAGGGCATCGAGACATAGAAGCCGCGGCCGCCCAGGGTGGTGGCGTAGTTCCAGCCCACCACCATCATGATGATGCCGAGGATGCAGACCGCCAGATCGGCGAGGATGTCCAGCACCTTGACGGCGATCTTGGGCAGATAGACGTCAAATGCGGTCATCCGGATGTGTGCGCCGCGGCGGATGGCCAGAGCGGCACTCAGCACAGCCATATAGCTCATGCAGGTCAGCACGACCTCTTCCGTCCATGCGGGGTCCGGGATGAATGGGACGTAACGACCAATGACCGACATGGTGGTGATGAAAATATCTGCGATCAGCAGCAGCTTGCAGATAAACAGGACCACTTTGTAGGTGACGTCGTACGCCGGCTTGATCTTATCCAGAGTGGTAAAGATTTTCGGCATAGGATCTCCTCCATACTCTTATAAAAAGCCCGGCGGGTCTGCGGGCGTATCCCGTAGTCCCCCGCCGGGCTATGTACTACTTCAGGATAAAGGCGCTGTTATCAGGCCTTCATATCCAGCAGCTTCTGGTACAGCTCAGCCTGATCCGAGGTGTTCTCGCTGATGACCTTAGCGCAAGCCTCCTGCCAGGGTGCCTTATCGGGGACATCGACGACGTTGCAGCCGGAAGACTTCAGCTCGTCGAGGACCTTGTTCTCAGCGGTCTCGGACAGGTCAGCGTTGAAGGCCTGCGTATCCGCAGCAGCCTCCATGACGGCAGCCTGCTGGTTCTCGGTCAGCTTGTTCCAGGCGTTGTCGGTGATGACAGCCTGCACAGCGCCCAGAGTATGGCCGTCGAGGATCAGGTTGTTAGCGACCTCGGGGAAGGCGTTGGACTTGTAGTTTGCGATGGGCTGCTCAGCGCCATCGACAACGCCGGTCTGCAGTGCGCTGTACAGCTCGCCGAAGGAGACGACGGTGGGGTTAGCGCCCAGACCCTCGACCATGCCGTTCATGACGGGGTCGTTGGACACGCGCAGCTTCAGGCCCTTGAAATCAGCGATGCCGGAAACGGGCTTGACCGTGAAGAAGTGACGGAAGCCCTCCTCGCCGTAGAAGATACCACGAACGGGCAGGCCCAGCTCCTGAGGCTCGTTCAGGAACTCAGGTGCCAGCTCGCTGTTGGCGAAGTTCCAGAAGTGTGCGCGGTTCTCGAAGGTGAAGGGGATGGACAGCAGCTTGGACTTGTTGCAGCCGTAGCTGGTCAGTGCGAAAGCGGAGATACGGCTGATGTCGATGGAGGTGGAGCCGCCGAGGATAGCGTCCAGAACGTCGTTCTCAGAGCCCAGAACGCCGGAAGCCTGCACATCGACGACGACGGAGCCGCCGGTCAGCTCCTCGACCTTCTCCTTGAAGTGAGAACCGGTCTGGCCGACGATGGTATCCAGCGGGTTGACCTCGGCGTAGACCAGAGTCACCTTCGGGTCGGAAGCAGCAGCTGCGGCGTCACCGGCGGGAGCGGTGGAAGCTGCAGCAGAGTTAGCGGTAGAGGCAGCAGTGCTGTTGCCGGAGCCACCGCAGGCGGTCAGTGCCAGAGCAGCGGCGGAAACACCGGCTGCTGCCAGAAAGCTGCGACGAGAAATCTTCTTCATGATAAAATCCTCCTTAGATTTTCCTCATTCAGGGCGGTGTGCTCTGCACGGGTCGCACACCGTCCGTTCATTTACTGTACACACTTTAGCAAAATTTTTTAGTCAGAACAAGGGCTTATGAAAAATGTCCTGTTTTTCAAAAAAATGTGAGAAACACTTTTGTGCATTCCTTACAAACCACGGTGCAGTTTGTTCAGCACACTGCCCAACAAGATGAATACAATGTAATATCTCTCGCACTTTTTCAGGCTTCTCGAATGCGCTGGATGAGGCGGCTCTGCTCCTCAAAAGTCGCGTACACGGGCTCGACTGCCGCCCGGAAGCGGGCTTTCTCGGCGGCGGAGAGGGTCGTCACCTCCACGCCCCATTCCCGCATATGCTTCTCGGCGCTGGCCTCCCGCTCCGCCCAGAAGCGGCGTTCGGCCAGAGCGCTCTCCTTTCCGCAGGCGCGGATGATGTCCGGGAAGCGTTCGTCCAGCTCTGCCAGCTTTTCCACCGCGGCCTCGCTGGCCAGCTGCAGCTCCGGCACACGGGCGTGCTCATCCTTTAAGAAATAGGGGGCCACCTCGTAGTGGCCCATGGCCTCATAGCTGGGCCAGTTGTTTTCCGCGCCGTCTATCTCGGCATTGTGCAGGGCTGCATAGACCCGGCTGTAGACCACCTGCGCCGGCTTTGCGCCGAGGTCCAGTATCATCTCGCTCATCATGTCCGACTCCTGCACCCGGAGCGTCAGCCCCGCGAGGTCCTCCAGCGTCTCCACCTTTTCGCGGGTGTAGAAGCTGCGGACGCCGGCGTCGAACCATGACAGGCCCACGAGGTCCATCGCGCCGAGGCCGGAGAGGAATTCATCGCCGATCTCACCGTCCAGCACCCGCCACATCTGGGGCGCATCGGTATAGAGAAAGGGAAGCTGCAATACGCTCAGGGCCGGCTGATACTCGGCCAGCTGGCTCAGAGAGACGCGGGCAAAGTCGATGCCGCCGTACTGCATCTGCTCGATGACGCTCTGTTCGGCCCCCAGCTCCCCGCCGCTGTAGACCACGACCTTGACCCTCCCCTCCGTCCGCTCGGCCACGAGGTCGGCGAAGGCCAGAGCGGCCTGAGTGGTGGGATAATCCTCGGGCTGGTTCTCGGCGTAGCGCAGGATGAGCTCCGGGCCGTTGTACTCTTCCGTCTTGCTGCAGCCCACAGCGCCCAGCGCCGTACAGGCGGCCAGCGCCAGCACACTGCGGCGGGAAATCATCCGCCCGCTCACAGCCCGGCCTCCGGGTCGGCCTTTGCCTTCTGGCCGGCCTGACGGCGGTACTGGGTGGGGGTCATGCCGGTGCGTTTCTTGAACGCCCGGGCGAAGTAACTGGCGTCCTCGTAGCCCACCATCGACGCCACCTCCGCCGAGGAGCGGAAGGGGTCGGCCAGCAATTCCTTTGCCGCGTTGATGCGCAGCTCGGTAAGGCAGTCGAGGAAATTCATCTTCTGATACTTCTTGAACTGCGCCGACAGGTAGGCCGGGCTGATGTGCAGGATCTCGCCCACGCTGTCCAGCGACAGATCGAACATATAGTTATCCTCGAGGTAGCGGCGGACGTGGGCCATGACGAGGGCCGTCTGGCTATTCTCGCCCTCCTCGGGGGCGTCCTCCGCCTCTTCTTCGGTCTCCGTCTGCTCCGGCTGGGGCCGGGCGGCGGCCAGCTCTTCCAGCTTCCGCTCCGTCTCGATCTGCCGCATAGCCCGGCGCACCGAGGCTTCCAGCTCGTCGGGGTCCACCGGCTTGAGCAGATAGTCGCAGGCCCCCAGATGCACCGCCTCATGGGCATACTGGAACAGGCTGTAGGCCGTGACGAAGATGACCCGGCAGGAAGGCCGCTGGGCCAGCACGGCGCGGGCAGCGTCGAGGCCGCTCATGCCCGGCATCTCAATATCCATCAGGATGAGGTCCGCGCCCCACAGCACCGCCGTGTCGGCAGCTTTGCGGCCATTTTCCGCCACCTCCAGGACCACTTCCCGCTCAAAACGGCGCTGGACCAGCTCTGCAAGCGCCTCCCGCTCCAGCTTTTCGTCATCCGCGATCAACAGGCGTATCATCGTCCAAATCCTCCTCCAAAAGTTCTACAAGGGGCAGGTATATCCTGATGGCCGTACCCCGGCCCGGGTGAGAGCGGATGACCAGCCGCCCCCGTTTATCCAGAAGCCGCAGCCGTGCGGCCACATTATAGACGCCGATATGCTCCCAGCGCTCCCCGGGCTGGGCCAGCGCGGCTTTCAGCTGGGCCAGCTGTTCGGGCCGGATGCCCACGCCGTTGTCGCAGACGCTGATATAGAGCAGCCCCTTATCCCGCAGCGGGTTGATGCGGATGCGCACCACGCCGCCCTCTTCCTTGGGCGAGATGCCGTGCTTGAAGGCATTCTCCACGATGGGCTGCAAGATGAAGGATGGCACCATCGTCTCCGTCAAATCGAGGGAGTCGGAGATGCGCCACACCATCTTCACCCGGTCGCCGAAGCGGACGTGATAAATCGAGTAATACTCGTCCACGATGCGCACTTCCCGGGCCAGCGGCACCTGCTCGTCGTTGCTCATCAGGCTGTAGCGCAGTAGGTGCGACAGAGCCGTGATGAGGGCCTGCGTGCGGTAGGCTTTTTCCTGTCCGGCGGTCTGTAAAATGACGTTCAGGGTGTTGAAAAGGAAATGGGGGTCGATCTGGCTGCGCAGCTGCTGCAAACGGCTGCGCTCCATCCGGTTCTGCAATTCCAGAGCTTCCGTCTTCTGGCGGTGGAGCTCCCGCTCCATCTCGTTTTTCTCCCGCAGGGTGGTCACCTGCTCGGCCATCGAATGCTTCATGTGGTTGAAGGCTTCGGTCAGCTGGGCCATTTCCGGCTGACGGGGCGCAGGCAGGTCGGGCGAGTCGAACTCGCCCCGGGTGACCTCCCGGGAGGCGCCGATCATCTGCTGCACCGGGGTCAGCAGTGTCAGCACCGAAAAGGCCATGACGCAGCCCAGCGCAAGGCAGAGCGCCACCACGACGGTCTGCGCCCATTTCACCCGGTCGCTGAGGGCCGACACGGTGGTGTAAGTCCCCTGAGCGTCGGTGATGGCCGTGTTCAGCAGCTGCTGGGTGTACTGGCGCAGATAGCCGCCGCAGGGTGCGATCTTATTATAGTAGAGCTGGGCGGCTTTCGCGTCCTGACCGGCGGCCACCGCTTCTTCCAGCTGGTCCACCAGTGCGGTGTAGCTGTCGTAGGTAGTGGAAACGGCATTGTAGAGCAGATACTGCTCCTCACTCACAGTGCCAAGGTCGCCCTCGATGCGCCAGAGCCATGCGTTGGTGACGGAAAAGGCGCTGTGGAGCTCCTCTGTCAGCGCTTTGGCATCGCCGTACTCCCAGCGGTAATCTTCCATGGCCGAAAGGCTCCGCTCCACACCGTTCTGGAAGCGGCTGATGGCGTTGAAGTTGCCCATCTGGTCGTCCAGTTCCCGCAGCACGGTGCCGGACTGGTAAAAGCTCAAGAATATCTGCCCCGCCAGCGCCAGAAAAAACGCCGCCAGGCAAAGACTGATCTGCCCTTTCAGGGTCATCCTGCGCCCCACGCACCCATCCTCCCTCTCTGTGATATTCTGCCGCGCAGCTTCCGCCTTATCCGGCCTGTCCGCCGTCAGAGCGAACGCTCCATAAACTTTCTTTTTCGTCCTATTTTAGCACATTTTAGGGCATCTGCGCAATATCATCCTTGATTGTTGGAAAATAATATGGTACTATGACCAAAAAGGAGGGTATTTTTATGTCTCAGCCGATCTCCGTTTCCGTCCAGATGGATGCTGCATCCTTCCACGATTTTGCCGCCTTTGACCTGCTGCGCCACCACAAGGCGTGGCACCGGCCTCTGGTGTTCACGGCCATTTTGCTGGTGTCTGCCGGTGTCTGCCTGTCGCAGGTGGGCCAGAAAGACGGCGCAGCCCTGCTCACGGTGCTGCTGGCCGTGGTGGCGCTGGGCGTGCCGGCCGTCTACTTTTGGACATTCTTCCACTCCCTGCGCCTCCAAATCAAAAAGATGGGCCTGCCCCGCCCCTTCTACCGGCTGCTGCTGGACGACGACGGACTGTCGGTCTGGATGGCCGGCGAGCAGGACAAGCCTGAGGCGAGCCGCAAGTATGCGTGGCACGATATGCATCTGGCCTACCGCACCCCCAACGCCATTTACCTCTATGTCCGGCAGAATCAGGCCTATCTGCTGAACGACAGCCTCGACGCCGCATGGAGCCTGCTGCAAGCCTCCCTCCCGGCAGAGCGCCTGCACGATATGCGATAAGAACGTCAAAAGCCCATCGCGCAGCTGTGCGATGGGCTTTTTTGCAACCTCTCAGTCTGCTTCGCAGACAGCTCCCCTAATAGGGGAGCCTATTGGGAAATGGATTTGCAATACAAAAACAGGCAGCGCCGTGGAAAGGAGGAGAAAGCGGCGCTGCCTGTGTATGAGAACTCCTAAACATTTGCGGCTGCTAGGAGGTTGTTGGTAGTCTGTCCGCCGCCGTGGCTATTGCCTCGCATAGGTGGGGGACAGTATTTTTTTAAGGGCGCGGCACCCGCTGCGGGGCTGCGCATAAATCCTGCCTGCATGGCATTTATGGAAAGTCAAAAGCCGGAGATGGGGGATCTCGTTCTTGTCTTCCCGACTGCGCCTTTATTGTACCGGATAAAAATGGAGTTTCTTTGAGTTAGTTTTGAACAATCTGCAAACAAGATGTGGAAAGTCTGCGGGCTTTCTTTTCCGTTCTGCTTGACATTCGGCACAGAACGATGTATTGTTAGGTTTATTGTGAAATACCTATGAAATTCCCGCGTTTTTTTAGGGGAGGAGACACTATGGCCGCACCGGCACAGCCGCAGCAGAAAAAGACCCTGCTCATGACCGAGGGCAGCATCTGGAAAAGCATCCTGCTCTTCTCGGTGCCGCTCATCCTGGGCAACCTGCTCCAGCAGCTTTACAACACCGCCGACTCCATCATCGTCGGCAACTTTCTGGGCAGCAACGCTCTGGCCGCAGTCGGTTCCAGCGGCTCGCCCATCTACCTGCTCATCGGTTTCAGTCAGGGCGTAGCCGTCGGCGCAGGCGTCGTCGTGAGCCAGTATCTCGGCGCAAAAGATAAAAAGGAAACGCGCATCGCCGTCCACACCTCGCTGGCCATCGCGGTCATCCTCGGCCTCATCCTGACGGTGGGCGGCATCGCCGTCAGCCGCAGCCTGCTGGTCTGGATGAACACCCCCGAAGAAGTCCTCGGCGACGCCGTGACTTACATGAAGCTCTACTTCGGCGGCGTGCTGTTCAGCGTCGTCTACAACATGGCGGCCGGCATCCTCAACGCGGCGGGCAACTCCCGCCGCTCGGTCCTCTACCTCGCCTGCGCTTCCATCACCAACATCATCCTCGACCTGGTGCTCATCGCCGGGCTGAAGATGGGCGTGGCGGGTGCGGCCATCGCCACCGACATCAGCCAGCTGGTCTCCTGTGTGCTGAGCCTCCGCTTTCTGATGAAGGTGGACGCCGACTACAAGGTGGAGCTTTCCGCCATCCGGCCCGATCAGCGGATGACCTCCCGCATCGTTCGCATCGGCCTTCCCACCGGCATCCAGAACATGGTCATCTCTTTCTCGAACGTGCTGGTGCAGTCCAGCGTCAACAGCTACGGTGCCGCCGCCATGGCAGGCTTTGCGGCCTATATGAAAATCGACGGCTTCAACATCCTGCCCGTCACCAGCTTCAGCATGGCGGCGACGACCTTCGTGGGCCAGAACTATGGCGCAGGCAACCTCAAACGAGTGAAGAATGGCATGTGGGTCACGCTGGGCATGGGCGTGCTCTACACCCTCTGCACCGGCGCTCTGCTGCTGGCGTTCCAGGATCCCATCATGCACCTGTTCACCTCCGACGAGACGGTGGTGGCCTTCGGGTGCAGCGCCATGCACTACTTCTGTCCCTTCTACTTCCTGCTGGCCATCCTCCACGGCATGGCGGGCGCAGTGCGCGGCACCGGCCGCAGCGTGCCGCCGATGGTGGTGCTGCTCATCTCGCTCTGCCTCTTCCGTGTGGTGTGGATCCGGTTCGCCCTCCCCTTCTTTGCGGGCATCGAGGGCGTGTTCGTCCTCTACCCGGTGTCGTGGGCGCTGGGTGCCGTGCTGATGGCCCTCTACGCATGGAAAGGCAGCTGGATGACTTACGAGCATTCCTGACAGGAACCGGGAACCATTCCATTTTTCCATTCGCCTTTTGGGGACGTCTGTGGTATCTTATAGGTAAAGAAACAGCAAACCCGGTATCTCAGGAGGATTCATGCAGACAACAAAACCCGAAACCGCACAGCAGCGCCCCACCGGCGCACGAATGGCCCTGCTGATGCTTCTTTACTTTATCAAAATCGGCGCGTTCACCTTTGGCAGCGGATGGAGCATCATCGCCCAGATGGAGCGGGAGTTCGTGGACGAGCGCGGCTGGATGACCAAGAGCGATCTGCTGGAGCTCATCGCCGTGGGCAAGAGCCTGCCCGGCATCATGGTGGCGAACATCACTCTGCTCTTCGGCTATCAGATGGCCGGGGTGCTGGGCGGCATCTGCGCGGCCATCGGCCTGTGCATCCCCGCCGTCGTCACCCTTACCATCGTGACGGCCATCTACGACGCCATTAAAGATAACTACTGGGTCTGGTCGGCCCTCAAGGGCGTCCAGTGCGCCGTGGCCCCCATCATCGGCGGCGCGGCCATCTCCCTCGGCAAAGATGCTCTGACCAGCGCGATGCCCATCATCATCTGTGCCGTCGCCTTTGTGCTCTGTTACTTTACGTCCATCAGCAATCTGACGCTGGTGGTGGCCGGTGTGGTCATCGCGCTGGTCTGGATGGGGGTGAGCGAACATGGCCATGCTTGAGACCCTCGTTCAGCTCTTCGCCGCGTTTGCGAAGATCGGCTTCACCAGCTTCGGCGGCACCTCCATGATCCCCCTCATCATGGATGAAATGTCCTCCCACGGCTGGATGACGGACGCCGATCTGACGAACCTCATCGCCATCGCCGAGATGACACCCGGCTCTCTGGGCGTCAACGCCGCCACCTTTGCAGGCACCAAGACCGCCGGGATGCTGGGCGGCGTCTTCGCGGTCCTGGGCGTTCTCAGCCCCACCCTGACGCTGACGCTTCTGGCGGCGGCGTTCTTCCAGAAGTTCCGCACCAGCAAGGTGATGAGCTATATCATGAAGATCGTCAAGCCTGTCTGCATCGGCATGGTGCTGGGCGTTCTGGTGGGCCTCTGCCGCCAGACCTGCATCACCGAGGCAGGCGGCATCAGCCTGCCGGGCATCGCCATCGGCATCCTCTGCTTTGTGCTGCTCCAGAAATTCAAGCTCAGTGTGCCGAAGGTCATCGGCATCGCGGCGGTGCTGGGGCTGGTGTGCTTCGGGGTGTTTTGACCAGCTTTCCTTCCGCTCTTAGGCTCTCCCTTTGGGAGAGCTGGCGCATAGCGCCTGAGAGGGCAAGGCCGCTGACAAAAAGACAGTCCGCTTTGCGATAGCATCGCCCTGACAAAGCCTCTGTTTATCGCCATGCTGTGCCACTTTCTCTCCGGGCTTGCCCTCTCCGTCACCTTCGGTGACACCTCTCCCAAGGGGAGAGGCATTCGCTCTACTTAAAGCAAAAGCATCCGCAGCACCCTCGCCGGGTGTCTGCCGATGCTTTCTTTCTATACTGTTCTTATTATTTTACCGCCAGCGGCGACGGCCTGATACTCACTTCTCCGTGGCAGAGCGCCTCGGTGCGGCCCCCTTCCCGCGCCACGATGAGCCGCCCGGCGTCGTCGATGGCCACCGCCTTTGCGGCGTAGCTCTCCGTCCCGGTGCAGACCGTGACCCAGTGGCCCGGCACAAAGCACCGGGCGCGGTACTCGTCCAGACAGTCGAAGGCCGGGCAGAGACCCAGCAGCTCCCGGGCGATGGCCCCGGCCAGCGCCGCCCGGCTCACCGGTGCAGGCCCGCCGGGGTAGAGACTGCCCGCGATGGGCCGCAGCTCCTCGGGCCAGTCCTCCGGGTGGGAGGTCAGGTTCAGGCCGATGCCCACCACCAGCCATTCCAGCTGGCCGCTCTCGATGTCGGCCCCGGCTTCCGTCAGGATACCGCAGACCTTCTTTCCGTTATAATAGAGGTCGTTGACCCACTTGATGCCCAAATCCAGCCCGCAGAGCCGCTTCACAGCCCGGCAGACGGCCACCGCCGCGCTGACGGTGACGGCCTGCGCCTCGGTCATGGGCAGGCCGGGCCGCAGCACCAGCGAGAGATAAATGCCTTTCCCCGCCGGGCTCTCGAACCGCCGCCCCAGCCGGCCCCGGCCCGCCGTCTGCTGACTTGTCAGCACCATCGTGCCGTGGGGCGCACCCTCGAGGGCCAGCGTCTTGGCCGTGCGGTTGGAGCTTTCCAGCTTGTCGTAGAGGTAGATGGGGGCGTCGTACTCTCCCACCGCCTCGGCGCAGAAGGGGTCGCCGCCCGCCAGCCGATAGCCCCGCCGGGGGGCGGCTTCCAGCGCGTAGCCCTGAGCCGCCAGTGCGGCGGCGGCCTTATGGACAGCAGCGCGGCTCACACCCAGCTGCTGCGCCAGCTGCTGGCCGGAGATGCATTCGCCCTGGGCGGCGGAGAGCGCCGCCAGAAGTGCCTGTTTTGTGGCAGAGGCCATCGTGTTTTCTCCTTTGTGAGGTTTGATAAGGCCATTCTACCACATTTTCAAAGTTTTTCCCATGATTTTGCAGTTTTTGGCCCCACTGGTTCGTATAGATAGACAGAGCGCTTGAAATGCCGGGCAGAAAGGAGGCGGAGCGCAGCCATTGAATGCACTGGAATTTGACAGGCTGGTACAGAAGTACCAGTCCCTCGTCTACACCATCTGCCGTCAGCTGGTGGCAGATGAGGGCTATGCGCAGGATCTGACGCAGGAAACGTTTCTCTCTGCATGGCAGAGCATGGACCGCTGTCCTGCCGGATACGAAAAGCAATGGCTGGCCCGCATCGCCTCCAACAAAGCCAAGGATTACTTACGCAGCGCCTGGGCGCGCCGGGTGAACACCCCCGGCGACGATGTACTTGCACTTGAGGGCGCACCGCCCGGCAGCGAGCCGGAAGCGCAGGTGCTGGAAGCTCTGGGCGAAGAGGAGCTGACGCAGCGCATCCTCGCTCTGCGGGAGCCCTACAAGACGCCCTGCCGCCTCATGCTGCTGGAACAGCACACCGCCGCCGAAGCCGCCCGGCTCTGCGGCAGGCCCCAGAAAACAGTGGAGGCGCAGGTCTTCCGGGCAAAAAAGATGCTGGCCGCGCAGCTGAGCGCCGCCGGAAAGGAGGGCTTTTGAGATGGAATTGTTCCGTGAAGACGGCTGTCTGAGCGACGAAGGGCTGCACGCCCTCACCGCCGGGCAGCTGGACGAGCTGGGACGGCTGGAAGCCGCCGAGCATCTCGCCTACTGCGACAAATGCACCGACCGTTACACCGCACTTCTGACCGCCGACGCCCTCGCCGACCCGCCCCGGGATGTCCGCCGTACCGTGATGAGCACCATCTGGGTGCGGCTGATGCAGAGCACCTGTGGCCGGGCCGCGGTGGCGGGCGTCGCCGCCGTGCTGGCGCTGACCATGTGGCGTACCGGAGCGCTGACCTTCGTCACCGACCACGGCAGCGACCTGCAGGCCCTCCTGCCCACAGTCCAGGTCACCCTGCCGGAAAAACAGCCTCCGAAGCTTCTGCCCGAAAAGCTGGGCAGGCCCGTGACTTCCCGCCCCGGCGAGAACATCTATACCCGCGTTTCCTCTGTGCTGGAAAGCCTGCTGAACGCGGCAGAAAACATAAAATCATAAGACAAGGAGTTTGTTATGCTGAAAAACGGATTTTTGACCTTCTGCTGCGCGTTTATCCCCGGCGCAGGCCAGATGTATCAGGGTTACATGAAGCGGGGCCTCTCCCTTATCCTCACGGCCTGCCTCATCGGGATGGTGGGCTCACTGCTCAACCCGGTGCTGCTCCTGCTGGTGGTGATGTGGATGTACAGCTTCTTTGACACCTTCAACCTCCGGGCGCAGATCATCGCGGACACCGCGCCGGAGGACGACTACCTCATCCACTTCGACCCCCGCGACAAGCGGCTGGCCCGGGCTCTGCTGGACAGCCACAAGCTGGTGGGCTGGCTGCTCATCGCCTTCGGTGCGCTCATCGCCTACCAGAACCTCATCATGAACATTCTCGGCGACCTCGTCTACCGCTGGGGCCACTCCTCCCCCGTTTTCCGCGCCCTCTATCTCGTCATGGCCAGCCTGCCGGATGTGGTGGTCTGTGTGGTCCTCATCATCTGCGGCGTCTGGCTGGTGAAAGGCCCCCATCCGGCCAAAAAGCCGGATGCTCCCAAGGATGTCCCCGAGGATGCCGATTTCTGCGAGTATCACGCCGACGAGCCGGACAACGCCGCTCTGCTCTCCTCTCCTGTGGTGAATGAAAACGAGGTGACGGATGATGGAACAGAACACGACGAATAAGCCCCTGCGTCGGGTGGGCACCCTGACGCTGGGCGTCTGCCTCATCGCGGCGGGCACGCTCTTCCTGCTGGCCCGCTTCCTGCCCGGCCTGCCGTGGCTGGTCATCTGGCAGGTGCTGCCGGCGGCGGGGCTCATCCTGCTGGGGTGCGAGGTACTCTACTACTCGGCCCGGCCCGGCGCGTGCCGGTGCGACTTCGGCTCGGTGGTGCTCTGCCTGCTGATGATGGGCGGGTGCTTCGGCGTCTCGACCCTCATGCTGCTGGCCCAGATGCTGGGCCGCGGCTTCACCATCCACCTGTGAACAAGAAAGCCTGTGCAGCCTCCCGCCCCGGGAGGGTCTGCACAGGCTTTTTCGTTTGAAGAGAGGGGCTTACTGCACGCCGGTCAGCTCAGCCAGCTTGTGGTAGATCTCGGTGTTGTCGAAGACGCCGCGGAACTTCTCCGCGCCGACGCCCAGCGCATAGATGTTGACCATCGCGCCGGTGTGGGCATAGGTGGTGTGGTCCATGCCGGACTTGTGGTTGATGGTGTGGCAGATGGCCATGCTGAAGGGGATGTAGGTGCCGTAGAGCTCATAATTCTGCTGGCTCATCTCCTTCTGGGAGGCAGCGCCGACTTCCAGCGTCCGCTCGTAGGCCTTGCGCAGATTCTCCACCTCGTAGTCGGTCAGCAGCAGCTTGCCTGCACTGGCAGCATCGGGGTCGGTGGGCAGGGTCAGGCCGAAGTTTGCCTTCACGTCGGCCATGGCGGCCTCGAAGGGAGTCTTGTTGGCGATGTAGCCCTTCACATAGGTGGAGTCGAACTTGGCGTAAGACATCTTCTGGTGGGTGAGGTTGGTCAGGAAGGTGTCGTAGTTGGTGGTCTTGTAGCCGATGGCCATGCCGCCCGTCTCGTGGTCTGCGGTGACGAGGATGAGGGTATCGTTGGGGTGGGCGTTGTAGAAGTCCACAGCGGCCTGCACGGCGTTGCTCATCTCCAGCACATCGTGGATGGAAGCGGCGGCATCGTTGGCGTGGCAGGCCCAGTCGATCTTGCCAGACTCGGTCATCAGGAAGAAGCCCTTCTTGTTGTCCAGCAGCTCGATGCCCTTCCTGACGTAGTCGGTCAGCTGCCACTCGCCTGCGGCGGCGTCCATGGCGTAGTTCATGGCCTTGCCGTCGGCCAGCGCCTCGGCGATGATGAGGGTCTTGCCCGCACCGGCCTTGAGGGCGGCGGCGTCTGCCTGACGGGTGACGACGTTGTAGCCGTTCTGGGCGGCGATCTCGTGGTTGTTGGGGCCGGTGCCGTCGCCGTTCACCTTCTGGAACTCGCCGCCGGCGAAATACTCGAAGCCGGAGGCGGCCAGCTCCTTGCCGATGGCGTAGTAGTTCTTGCGGGTCTTCTGATGTGCATAGAAGGCAGCGGGGGTGGCGTGGTCGATGTTGACGGAGGAGACGACGCCCACCTTGTAGTTCTTCTGGGCGTGGAGCTTCTCGGCGATGGTCTCATAGGGCACATCGCGGGTCCACGGACACATATTGATGACGCCGCTCTCGGTCTTGTGGCCGGTGGCGATGGAAGTGGCAGTGGAAGCGGAGTCGGGGCAGAAAGAAGTGCTGTCGTAGGTGGTCACACTGCCCACCTCGGGGAACTGGGTGAAGCTCAGCTCGCCCTCGACGACAGCGCCGTTGTTCTCCACCGTACCCTTATAGAATCGGGCGGACTGGATCTGGGCCGTACCCATGCCGTCGCCGATGAAGAGGAAAACATACTTGGGTCTGCCGCCGAACACGCCCAGCAGTCCGTTCTCTTCCTCTGCCGCTTTGGCGGCATTGGGGGCAGCGGCGTTGGCAGCGGCAGGCGCCGCGGCCAGCATACCGGCGGCGGACGCAAAGGCACCGGCCTTCAAAAAGCTGCGGCGGGACATTTTATTCTCTTTCATGCGAAAGTCCTCTCTTTCCATGAGCCTCATGGCTCCTTCTCTCTTTTTCGATTTACCGGGAACGGCCTTATTCTACCGCCGCAGCCGCCCGGCCCGAAACCATGCGGACGCAAAATCGGCGTAAAACCCCGGCGGCGGCTTTGGGCCGTCTGTAAAAAAGAAGACTTCTACTGCGCAAAAAGCGCCCCTCCGGTAAAACGGAGGGACGCTTTTGTATGTTACAGGTCAATTATGCGTTGAACTTTTCCTCGTTCAGCAGGCCCTCGCTCTTGGCCACGCAGATTATGTATTGTCTGCGCCCAGCTCTGCGGCTTCCAGCACCTTGATGCCTTCGGCCTCGAACGCGGCGCGCAGAGTCTCGGCAAAGCCGGGGCGCGGCACCTTGTTCTTGACGCAGAGGGTGATGACGCCATGCAGGCTGGTGCATTCCAGACCGATGGAAGCGCCGTCCGCCGGCACCCAGGTCTGGAAGTCCTCGATGTACCGGGTCAGCTCCGGGCTGGACGGGGCGAAGGGGTCGCCCAGATAGCTCACCCAGAAGTCCGCCGGGAAGCCGCTGATGTACTCGCCCATCTGGAAGATGCGCTTTTTGATGCTGAGGCTGGCTTTCTGCTGGTAGACCCGGTAGACCCAGCCCATCTGCTCCGCGATACGGAACAGTTTTCGCTCAGCAGAAAGGTTCTCTTTCAGGTCGGCGTCCACGCCCACGGCCACTTCGGCCAGCGGGGCATCTGCCGTCAGCGGCAGCTTGCGCTGGAAGGAGGCCACGCTGTTGTAGAGGGCGTTCGGCGCGCCCAGCGCGTCGCGGGCGTCTGTCGAGTAGCTGTAGAGCACCTCGTCCTTATCCAGATACGTCCGCACCGCCTTACAGAGCAGAGCCGTGAGGGTACTGAAGGGCTTGACGCCGCAGCGGAGGGCGGCGTCCACAAGCCTCGCCTTTTCTAGCCGGACGCGGCAGCAGGTGGGCGTCTCTTCAAAGGTCTGCACCACGGGGCGCTGCATATCGTTGGCCACCTGACTCTCGGGGTACTTTGCAAGGATGTCCTCGATGTCGTAGGCGGGGTCCGTCTCAAGGGTCCGGCCCTCGAAAGCCGTGCCGTACCGCAGGTTGCAGTAGAACTGCAGCACCATGGTCATGAAGGGTGCCATGCCCCGGCCATCGGCCAGAAAGTGGAACCAGTCGAAGCAGACGACTTTCCCCTCATAGCTCAGGGCAACCGTAAAGCCGTTCTCGTCCGGAAATTCGGGCTTTGCGCTGCCCTGCCGCACCGGGCAGGGGGCGTCCGACGGCTCGAGGTGGAGCAGCTTTTTCTCCCACACCGGCTTCTGGAAATAGTAGGGTGCCTTTGCCCGGGCCGCATCCAGAGCCTGCTGCAAAAGCGCACCGTCCACGGCGTCCTTCAGCGTGACCTGATAGCGGCAGTTGACCATGTTTTCGCGGTAATAGTAGACGATGCCCTGAAAAACAGAGCGCTGTCCGGCATCCATTCCTTATTCCCCCGCGTGTGCGGCCAGATAGTCGGCCAGATCGCTGATGGTGACGAAGTTGCGCAGCTCCTTTTCGGGGATGCGCAGGCCGAAAGTCTCCTCCAGGTCGGCGACGACGGTCAGGATCTCCATGGACGACAGGTCCAGGTCGTCCATCAGGACGCTGTTCTCGCTGACATCATCGGGGGAAATTTCTGCAACATCTTCCAGAATTGCAAGGATCTGGGACACGATCTCGGTTCTTTCCATAGTTTGAATCTTCCTTTCGTAATTCCATTAAAGGCGGCTGCGGCTCTTTTCCAGTATTCCGCGGCCTGCCCGGTTTATTCTTACTTGCGCAGCAGCTTGCCGGTGCCGGTGCGGGGCAGAGGCATGGTGTCTTATTGCAGCGAAACGCCGGCAGCTGACATTTTCTGCCTCAGAGTAATAATACCTGTTTCGGCAGAGAAATGCAACCACGCGGCGTATCCTTTTCACTGTTTCTTCTTACTTGTTACTTCCGCAGCAGCTTCCCCAGAGCGTTGCGGGGCAGGGGCTCAGCGGTGAACTCCACGGCACTGATGCGCTTATACAGCGGCAGGCTGCGGTTCACCTCGGTGACGAAGGCTCTGACCTCTTCCTGCTTATCCTCAGGGCAGTAGATGACGGCACAGATTTTCTGGCCCTTCTCCTTCACGATGCACTCGGTGATGGCCGGGCAGAGGGCCAGCTTCTTTTCCAGCTCTTCGGGGCTGACGTTCTCGCCGTTGGCGAGGATGATGAGGTTCTTCTTGCGGCCGGTGATGTAATAGAAGCCTTCCTCATCCATCCGGGCAAGGTCGCCGGTGTGGAACCAGCCGTCGGCGTCGATGACCTCTGCCGTGGCCTCGGGGTCCTTGTAGTAGCCCAGCATCACGCAGTCGCCCTTGATGCAGATCTCGCCGGTCTCGTCCAGCTTATACTGAACGTGGTCGTCGGGCTTGCCCACGGCACTCATGTGCTTTTCGACCTGCGTGAAGTTCAGGATGCCGTCGCCGAAGGTCTCGGTCATTCCGTAGCACTGGTTGACGACGAAGCCGTTCTGGGCCAGCTCCAGCAGCATCTTGGGGTCGAGGGCAGCGGAAGAGCAGCACAGGTCCCACAGGCCGTTCAGGCGGCTGACGCGGCCACGCTTCATGTCGTTGTAGACGGTCTCCACCAGCATGGGGGCCGAGGCCATGACATCGCTGTGCATCAGGCCCAGGTCGCGGTAGAAGTCGCGGATGTCGGCGGAGAGGTTCAGCGCCCAGCCCTTGCAGGCCCAGATGAAGAGGCAGATGAACGTACCCAGATGGAACAGGGGCAGGATGGCGAAGTTGCTCAGGACGTCGTTTTTGTCCTCGGGCATATGCTCGTGCTTATAGTCCAGCATGGCGTCGCCGAATTTGACCTGGCACTCCACAGTGGTAAAAAAGTTGCGCTCCGAGAGCATGACGGCCTTGCTGCGGCCGGTGGTGCCGGAAGTGAACATCAGCACCATCAGATCATCATGGCCCACGCAGTTGGTCAGCTCTGCAGGCGCGCTGTCCTTGAAGGCGTCCATCGGGCGGAGTTTATCGCCGTAGGCGGCCTCGATGTCGGGGCGGCAGCCATAGTCGATGCCGTCGTTGACGATGAGGGAAGGCTCGACAAGGCCCAGCTCATATTCCAGCTCGGGCCAGGTCTTTTTCTGGTTGATGGTCACGACGACGGCCCCGGCGAGGATCGCGCCGAAGCTGTTGACGCCGTACTCATAGCAGTTGCGGCTCATGATGCCGACACGCTTGCCCTTGATGTCGGGGATATTCTCCTGAAAGTAAGTAACAGCCCTGCGGATGTCCTGCACATACTGGGCGTAGGTCTTTTCCACCACAGTCTTGCCATCGGCGGCCGCATAGCGGAACGCCACCCGGTCGGGGTACTGCTTCGCCATGACGTCCGTGATGAGCTCATATACAGTATTTATCATTTTGTCGCTCCTTGCTGTTTTCTTTATTACAGCGAAACGCCGGCAGCTGACATTTTCTGCCTCAGAGTAATAATACCTGTTTCGGCAGAGAAATGCAACCACGCGGCGTATCCTTTTCACTGTTTCTTCTTACTTGTTACTTCCGCAGCAGCTTCCCCAGAGCGTTGCGGGGCAGGGGCTCAGCGGTGAACTCCACGGCACTGATGCGCTTATACAGCGGCAGGCTGCGGTTCACCTCGGTGACGAAGGCTCTGACCTCTTCCTGCTTATCCTCAGGGCAGTAGATGACGGCACAGATTTTCTGGCCCTTCTCCTTCACGATGCACTCGGTGATGGCCGGGCAGAGGGCCAGCTTCTTTTCCAGCTCTTCGGGGCTGACGTTCTCGCCGTTGGCGAGGATGATGAGGTTCTTCTTGCGGCCGGTGATGTAATAGAAGCCTTCCTCATCCATCCGGGCAAGGTCGCCGGTGTGGAACCAGCCGTCGGCGTCGATGACCTCTGCCGTGGCCTCGGGGTCCTTGTAGTAGCCCAGCATCACGCAGTCGCCCTTGATGCAGATCTCGCCGGTCTCGTCCAGCTTATACTGAACGTGGTCGTCGGGCTTGCCCACGGCACTCATGTGCTTTTCGACCTGCGTGAAGTTCAGGATGCCGTCGCCGAAGGTCTCGGTCATTCCGTAGCACTGGTTGACGACGAAGCCGTTCTGGGCCAGCTCCAGCAGCATCTTGGGGTCGAGGGCAGCGGAAGAGCAGCACAGGTCCCACAGGCCGTTCAGGCGGCTGACGCGGCCACGCTTCATGTCGTTGTAGACGGTCTCCACCAGCATGGGGGCCGAGGCCATGACATCGCTGTGCATCAGGCCCAGGTCGCGGTAGAAGTCGCGGATGTCGCCGCAGAGGTTCAGGGTCCAGCCGGCAGGCGGGTAGGACACGACGCAGACGAAGCAGGCCATGTGGAAGAGGGGCAGCAGGGTCATATGGCTCAGCGGCAGCTTCTGGCCTGCCGGGAGGCGGTCGGTGACCCAGTTCTCTGCCACCTCCGAATAGGTGTGCAGGCTGGCGCACATATTCCGCTCCGAGAGCATGACGCCCTTGCTGCGGCCGGTGGTGCCGGAGGTGAACATCAGCATCATCAGATCATCGTGGCCCACGCAGTTGGTCAGCTCGCCGGGGGCAGTATCCTTATAGCAGTCCATGGGGCGGAGCTTCGGGCCGTAGGCGGCTTCCAGCTCGGCGCGGCAGCCGTAGTCGATGCCGTCGTTCAGGATGAGGGCAGGCTCCACGAGGCCCAGCTCATATTCCAGCTCGTCCCAGTTCTTTTTCTGGTTCAGGGTCACGAGGACGCCGCCGGCGAGGATGATGCCGTAGGACGCCACGCAGAATTCATAGCAGTTCCGGCTCAGCAGAACGATGCGCCGGCCCTTGATGTCCGGCACTTCGGCCTTGAGATAGGCCGTCATCCGGCGGATGTCCTGCGCATACTCGCGATACTTCTTCTCCACGACAGTCTTGCCGTCCTCGGCCACATAGCGGATGGCCACATGATCGGGGAACTCCTGCTCCATGCAGCGGGTCACCATGTCGTATACGCCTGCGGGTACTTTGATGTATTCAGCCATCGGTCTTTCTCCTTTTTTGTCAAATTTTCAACTCAGCACTTTTTTCATTCACCTTCCAGAGTCATTCCGAATCTCTGGCATTTCGAGGAAAACTCTGGCACGGCTCCTCATGGCAACAGTATACCGCAAGCAGAGCACAAACGCAAGATTTAATTGCACAAATATGCAACTTGAGCTTGCATTTGATTTGTGCAGGCAGATGTAATTCTTTCCTTTTGTTGCGATGCGCGAAAAGCTGTGATACACTTTTTTTCGTCAGGACGAAACTTCGCCCGGAGGTCGAGTCCTTATCAAATTGACAGCAAGCCCAAAAAGCATTATACTGGTTATATCATTTAGCAAAAAAGCTCCCCGCCGAGCTTCATATTTTTATTTATCGCGCCTAAAATACGGCCTTCCGGGGCCTCCGGGACGAATGGCGCACAAGGAGGACCCTTTTCATGGAAGGCACCAAGCCCCGCACTGTAAGCAGCCTTGGCATGTTCGACCTGCTGAAAGGCATCGGAATGCTGGCCATCGTCTTTGCCCACACGGCAGAGCTTTACCCCCTCGGCACCAACGACGTCATCCCTTTCGCGTTCGCGCTGTTCGCTTACCGCGAAGCGCTGATGGCCGCCTTTTTTATTGCCAGCGGCTACGGCTTCCGCAAGCGCTCCATCCACAAATGCATCGAGCAGCAGCTCAAGACCCTGCTCAAGCCTTACCTTTATACTGCGCTGGCCACCACGGTGCTCCACGCTTTCCTTCACCACGCAGCTTTCGGCTCGTGGGATGCCGCCATCTCAGAATCGGCCAAGGTCTTAGGCGGCTTCCTGTTAGGCCTGCCCCACACGGCCACTTACTTCGGGCAGCAGTTTTTCTCCTGCGGACCCATGTGGTACTTAGTGGCCCTGATGCTGGCGTGGGTGCTGCTGGACGTGCTGCTCGAGATCTTCCCCGAGCGGTACATAACCCCCGCAGTCGTCGGCGTCACCCTGCTTGGCTGGGGCGTCACGCTGGTGTGGGAGGCTCCTTTCTGCATCGCACAGGGCATGGTGTCGCTGCCCTACCTTTACATCGGCTATCTGGCCAAGAAGCGCCGCCTTTTCGAAACTCCCCTTTCCGGCAGAGCCAAAGCCGGACTTATCGCGTCCGCGCTGGGCGTCGTCGCGGGCGTTTTGCTGACCCAGAGCACCGACTGCGTTTCGCTGGGCGAGTGGACGATGGGGCCGCTGAGCATCCTGCTGGATGGCGCTGTGGGCTACGGCATCATCCGGCTCTTTTTGGAATGGCAGCGCCGGGTGGACGGCCCCATCTCCCATGCCATCGAGTGGGTGGGCCGGCGCTCGCTCTTCATCTTCTGCATCCACACTGTGGAGCTGACGGCCATCCCGTGGTATCTGATGGCTGCAAAGTATGCTGACCATCCGGTGCAGGGGATGCTGCTGCAGTTCGTGTTCTCGCTTGTGTCCATCTTCGCCGTCACCGAACTTCTGATGCGCCGCAAAGAGCTTGGCCGGAAGCTTCGGGGCGGCAAGCCTGCGGACAAGCCCCGGCAGCGGAGCAAGACCCGCCGCTATGCGGCAAAACACTGAAATTCCTGCGCTTTGGTATCCGGCCATTTTGAGGGCAGACTATAGTTACTTTTGATGCATGGGCTTGCAGCGCGGGTTGTACGCCTTGCGATAAATCGGAGGAGGACCCGGTAATGATGAACGAAACTCCTGAGGCGGCTCTGCGCAGCCGCATTGCAGACCTTGAACAACAGCTCAAACTTGCAGACGAAGGCACTTCGCGGCTGGCCCAGCGCTGCCTCGAGCTGGAAAAACAGCTGCAGACCTTCTATGCTGCCCACCCCCAGAAAGAGAGGCAGACCGACTCGCCTGCTCTGGTGCAGCCGCTGCTTTACTATGATGCCGGGTTCGGCTTTTCCCAGAAAGACACCGTCAAAGCCCCGGACTACGAATACGACGAGCTGAACGGCATGGTGACAGCGACCTTCGAGCTGCCGGAGACCGCGTTCAATCTCCGTCTCGACCCCGGCGAACTGCCCTGCTGCATCACTGATTTCGTCTTCTCGGATGACCGCATCCTCTGCCGCCCGGTGAACGGTGTGCCGCTCCACGGCGACGGCATCCTGTTCCTCAACGACGACCCGAATTTCATGCTGGAGGGTCTGAACCGTTTCCCCGCCGGGATGAAGCTGGGCGTGAGCTACTGCTACCTCCCGCTGGAGCCGCTGGCGGACGACCCATTGTTCGCCGCCGTTCTCGAGGGCGTACAGTATTTCCAGAAGACCCGCGTCTGCGAGCAGATGCACCTCGACCAGCTGGAAAAGACTACGGCTGACCAGAAGCAGACCATCGAGGCCCTGCAGAAGAATCTCTCCGAGCTGCATCAGGCCAACGCCGAGCTGTGCGCCCGGAGCAAAGCCTACGAGAGCTCGCTGGAAAACATCCTCTCTTCCAGCAGCTGGAAACTCACGCAGCCCCTGCGCCGCCTGCTGGGGCTGTTCCATCGCAGCCGTTGAGCCTGCCTGCGGAGAGGAGGATACGATGTACAGCAGTTATACCACTCTGCAGCGGGCTCAGCTCGCCAAACAGGAATATCTCGACACCCAGGAGGTTTTTCTCGGCGTCTATGCGCCGGGGCGGAACGCCGCCCTGAAAGCTTCCCTGCAGGACCAGCTCCACCGCAAATTTTTATGGACGGACAGCCTCCGCCCCGAAGCCCTCGGCAGCGCCGTCGGTGTGCTTCTGGTCAGGGAAGACCTTTTCCTGATGCCCACGGCCCTTTCCTGCTTTGCGGACGCACTGCGCAGCGGCGCAGACTACGTCACCAGCGACGCCGTCTTCGGCTACTCAGGCGTCACCACCCTCTACCACAGTCAGGGCTTTGCAGCCTGCCCGGGCTGCGCCCTCGTCTCCCGGGAGCTGCTGCGCCGCTGTCAGGCGGAAGCCCGCGACCCGGAAAATCCCGTCGAGCTGCTGACGCTGGCGGCGAAGCTCCGCCGCAGCCACGTCTGCCTCCCGCTGGCGCTGGCCCACTATGAGCGGGACATCTGCGCCGAAGACGTCTGGTCTGTAAAGGGGAAGCGCGTCTTTATCATGAGCCACCTGCTGGACATGACCGGTGCGCCCATCGTGCTGGTGAGCGCCGTGCCGGTGCTGCGCAGCATGGGCTACGAAGTGGTCGTCCTCGGCCCTGAGGACGGCGGCTCCATGCCGCTCTTCCTCGAGGCGGGAGCTACCGTCATCACCCGCAAGGGCTGTGTCCAGTCTCCCCTGCTCTGGGGGCTGGCCCTCTGCGCCGACCTTGTTCTGGCCAACACCGTCGTGGAGGCCCGGGCCGTCCGCGCCCTGAGCGGTGCGCGGGTGCCGGTGCTCTGGTGGCTCCACGATGCCTTTGCAGGCTACCCCCACATCGCCCACCAGATCCCCAGAGAGCTGGGCGAAAACATCCGGCTCTACTCCGTCGGCAGCCACGCCGCCAACGCCATGCACTCGGTGCGGCCGGAGTTCAACATCCGGCCCCTCATCTACGGCCTGCCGGACTACGCCGCCGAGAAGTTCTCCCACTACGATCTGAGCTATGCGGGCGGGCGGCCTCTGTTCGCCACCGTGGGTTCCTTCGAGAACCGGAAAGGCCAGGACATCTTCTGCAAGGCCATCCGGCTGCTGCCGCCTGAGACCATGAATAAGGCATCCTTCCTCTTCGTGGGCAAGGCCGCAGAGGCTGAGATGATGGACGCCGTGCGGAGCCTGACCGCTGACTGCCCCGACAACGTCTTTTATGTCAAGCGGCTCACCCGCGACGAGATCAAGAGCCTGATGGCCCAGTGTACCTGCCTCGTCTGCGCCTCCCGCGACGACCCCATGCCTACTTTCGTCACCGAGGGCCTCATCTTCGGCAAGCCCGCCATCGTGTCGGAGCACACCGGCACCGCCGGGCTCATCACCGAGGGCGTGGACGGTTTCGTCTACGAGGACGACGACCCCGAAAAGCTGGCCGAGCGGCTGGCCTGGGCCATCGAGCACCCGGAAAAGCTTGCCGCCATGCGTCCCGCCTGCCGTGAGCTTTACGAGAGCCATTACTCCAAGCAGGCGTTTTTCGACAGTTTACAACAGGCTGTAAAGGAGCTTACCGGCGAATAAGCTCCCCGTTCTTTATCACTCTGCCGAAACTGAGGCAAAAAATTTGGCGGTTGTTCACAAACACACCTCCGGACTGTGATATACTCTCCTAAGAGTCTATCCCAGTCCGTTTTTTGTTAAAATTTGAAAGGAGTCCCCGCATGAGTTCGTCCGCCTCCCCCGCCCCTTCGCGCCGAAAGACCCTGCTCTCGCTGGGCGTTCTGGCCCTGCTGACCGGCATCGTGGTGTTCATCTTCCGGGAGCACTGGGCCGAGATCTCCGAGGCGCTGAGCCGGCTCACCCTCGGGCAGGGGCTTCTGGCACTGGCCGTGGGCCTGAGCTACCCGCTTCTCGAGGGCGTATCCAGCTGGCTCATCGTCCGCAGCCGCCTGTCCCATTTCCCGCTGCGGCAGGGCATCGACAACGCATGGATGGGGACCTTCGGCAATGTGGTGGGCCTCGGCGCAGGGTCGATGCCGTTTCAGACGTGGTATCTCCACCGGCGCGGGCTGGACGTCGGCCCCGGCGTGGGGCTGATGACCCTGCAATACGTCTTCCACAAGACAGCCGTCCTGCTTTACGCCACCGTGCTGCTTCTGGCGGGCCGCCCCTGGATGGCGGCCCACTCCGACGGCGTGCTGCGGTATCTGCCCGGGGCCTACGCTGTCGTGGCGGGCGTCATCGTGGGGCTCATCGCCCTCTGCGCCCTGCCGGTGGTGCAGCGTCTGGCCCGCTGGCTGCTGCATTTTCTGCCCGACACGGGCCGCTGGGCCGAGCGCCGGGAAAGCTGGCTGGAGCAGCTGGACGCCCTGAGCGCCGAGAGCCGCCATCTGCTAGCAGATAAGCCCCGCTGTGCCGCCATTCTGGGCGTGCATCTCGTAAAGCTGTTCCTGCTCTTCTGCCTGCCCTGGATGGGGCTGCGGTTCATGGGGCTGGATACCGGACTGGCCTTCTGGCAGGTGCAGCTCCTGACGTCGCTGACCTTCTTTGTCTCCAACGCCCTGCCCAACGTGGCGGGCATGGGCTCGGTGGAGACGGCCTTCCTGCTGGTGTACAGCAGCTTCCTCCCCGATGCTTCGTCCATGAGCCTGCTGATGTTCTACCGGCTGGCCAGCTATTACGCCGTCTTTGCGGCAAGCGCCGTCGGCTTTGCGCTGGCGCAGCGGCGGCTGAACCGCGGATGAGCTTGTGAATGTTTTATTTCATTTTGGTAACAGTTCTTACTTCATTGTGCATTCTGCGCGGAATCTCTTGATTTTTTAGGCAAAGCAATGTATAATAATTTCCGATAGCCGTCCATCACGGACAGTCTGATTCAAAAATCAAGGAGTACATTTTTATGAAACTGAACAAGATCTGTGCCGCCTCTGCCGTTCTGGCACTGGCTGTTGCTCTGACCGCCTGCGGTGGCTCCGCTTCCACTGCTGCTTCCAGCACTGCCTCTTCTGAGGCCGCTTCCTCCGTTGCCGCATCTTCTGAGGCAGCATCTTCCGAGGCTGCTGAGAGCGCAGAGTACACCGTTTACAACACCACCGGTTCTACCGTCTCCGAGCTGTACCTGTACGAGGCAGGCTCTGAGGACAAGGGCGAGAACCTGGCTGGCGAGGCCGGTCTGGCCGACGGCGAGAATGTCGTCATCACCCGCGATGTCGAGGCCGACAAGCAGGACGACATGACCTATGTTCTCGAGTTCACCACCGAGGACGGCAGCACCCAGAGCTTCGAGACCCTGCACTACGAGATCACTCCCATCTCTCTGAAGAGCGTGGACGCAGCTGCTGGCGCTACCCCCATCGCATTCGCTGCTCCTGAGCAGTAAAAATCGGCTCATAACGAAGAAAACGGCAGGTCCATTGAACCTGCCGTTTTCTTATTCTATCAAATTCAGCCCTTCATGGGGACAAAGCCCACGAGGTCCTTCACCACCTCGCCGCCGATGATGAGGCCCACGACCGACGGGACAAAGGCGTTCGAGCCGGGGACGGAGCGGCGGATGGTACACTTGCGCTGGGTACCCGGAGGGCAGATGCAGTGGTATTTGCAACTGATGGAGTCATCCTCGATGGGAGTCATGACAGGCTCCCTGGAGTAAACGACTTTCAGGTGCTTGATGCGGCGCTTGCGGCACTCGGTGCGCATGACCTTGGCCAGCGGGCAGACGGAAGTCTTATAAATATCCGTGACCTCGAAGCGGGTAGGGTCCATCTTGTTGCCTGCACCCATGGAGCAGATGATGGGGACGCCAGCCTCCTTGCACTTCATGACCAGCGCAATTTTACCGGTGACCGTGTCGATGGCGTCCACCACGTAGTCGAACTGGCTGAAATCGAAGCTGTCCTGCGTCTCGGGGCCAAAGAAGGTCTTGTAGGTGGTGACCTTGATGTTGGGGTCGATGTCGTGGACGCGCTCTTCGGCCACATCCACCTTGAACCTGCCCACCGTCTTGCGGGTGGCGATGATCTGGCGGTTCAGGTTGGTGAGGCAGACTTTGTCGTCGTCGATCAGGTCGAGAGCTCCCACGCCGCTGCGGGCCAGCGCCTCGACGGTGTAGCCGCCCACGCCGCCCACGCCGAACACGGCTACGCGGGAATCGTGCAGTTTGGTCATTGCTTCCGCGCCCAGCAGCAGCTGGGTGCGGGAATACTGGTCTTGCATATCATTTCTCCTTTAGGTTCTGCTTTTTACAGTCACGGGCTTGCCCTCTCAGTCACCTTCGGTGACAGCTCTCCCAAAGGGAGAGCCAGAATACAGCGGTCAGGCAATAGGCTCCGGCGCGAAGCGCCTGAGAGGGCCGGGCCGCTCCCCCCTTATCCCTTCGCCACCTGTGTAATGGTGCCGCCTCCGAGGACGACATCGCCCTGATACAGCACGACGGCCTGCCCCGGGGTGGGGGCGCGCTGAGGCTGGTCAAATTCCAGACGGAAGCTGTCCGGCCCTGCCGGGTAGACGGTGGCAGGCTGTTCGGTCTGATGATAACGGGTGCGGGCCGTCACCCGCAGAGGGCCTTTCAGCTCCGGGATGGCGATCCAGTTCACTTCGTTCGCATAGACGATGGTATCGAACAGCTCCGACTCCGGGCCGACCGTGACGGTGTTGGCCTGCATATCCTTGGCGCAGACGTAGACCGGTGCGCCCATGGCGAGGCCCAGGCCCTTCCGCTGGCCGATGGTGTACCGCACCGCGCCGCTGTGGGTGCCTACCTTTCTGCCGCCGACGTCGAGGAAATCGCCCGCCGGGTAGTGCTTGCCGGTGAAATCCTCCATAAAGCGGGCGTAGTCGCCATCCGGCACGAAGCAGATGTCCTGACTGTCGTGCTTGCGGGCGTTCACAAAGTGCTGCTGCTCAGCGATGGCGCGCACTTCGCTCTTGTGCAGACCACCCAGCGGCAGGCGGACATGAGCCAGCTGCTCCTGCGTGAGGTTGTAGAGCACATAGCTCTGGTCTTTGCTCTCGTCCAGACCCTTTTTGAGCAGCCAGCGGCCCGTGGCCTCGTCCTGCTCCACCCGGGCATAATGGCCCGTGACCACATGATCCAGTCCGTGCGCTTCCGCCCAGCGAAGCAGGTGATCGAACTTCATATATCTGTTGCAGTCGATGCAGGGATTGGGCGTACCGCCGGCCTCGTAGACCCGGATGAATTTGTCGATGATCTTTTCCTGAAAGTCTGCCGTAAAATCCAGCACCTCGTAGGGAATATCCATCGCATAGGCCACCTCGGCGGCGTCCTCAATGTCCCGCTCCGAGCAGCAGGTGTGCAGGCCCTCGGTGTTCACGGCCTCGTTGCGGGTGAGGCGCATGGTGACGCCGGTGCAGTCGAAACCGTCCCTCTGCATGAGCCATGCCGCCACCGAGCTGTCCACACCGCCGCTCATGGCGATGAGCGCCCCGGGGCGGCGGGAAGTGTTCTGTGTTTCTGTCATTCTGTTCCTCTTCCATTATAACATACTAAAACAGTAGTATAATACTACCGCAGCTTCTTTCTCTTGTCAAGACGCAGAAAATTTGGCCGCAAAGGCCAGAAGTTCCGCTTTTTCGTTGGGCAGCCGCCCGGTGATGACCTCTTCCAGCAGCGCTTCCAGCGCGCGGCGCAGACCCGGCCCGGGCGCGACGCCCGCCGCCATCAGATCGCGGCCATTCACGGCCAGCTGGGAGACGCGGCAGCAGGCGCTTTGGGCGGTCAGCGTCTCGGTCTCTTTTTGCAGGGCGGTAAATTCATCTTTTCTTTCCGGTTGAAGAGCGCTCCAAAGGGCAGTCAGCTGCTGCACGGTGTGGAGGTCGTATTTGCCAAGAAGTCGTTTGGCTTGAAGCGACAGCGCAGGAGTGCGGGGAGCTTTCTCCTTCACAAGGGTTGATACTCCATCTATCACAGCGTTGGAGCATTTCAAGCGTTTCAGCGCCTTCCGCGTTCCGTCCTCCCCCAGCGGCAGAAGCAGCGCCGCCCAGCGGGCGGTCACTTCCTCTCCTCCTGCCGGAAGGGCATCTATGATCTCACGGGCTTCCGACAGGTCGTCGGGCGGCAGTTCCGGCAGGACGAAGGCCAGCACCTCCGGCTCCAGATACGCCCCCGGCTTCGGGGCAGACAGAAGCTTGTTCAGCTCTTCTTCGATGCGCTCCACCGACACGCAGTCGAGGTGGGCGGCCAGCTGCTTCGCCGCCGCTTCGGTGGTCTCGTCGATCACAAAACCGAACCGAGCCGCAAAGCGGTAGAGACGCAGGATGCGCAGAGCGTCTTCTTCAAAGCGGCGCAGCGGCTCGCCGACGGCCCGCACCACGCCCCGGGCCAGATCTTCCTGCCCGCCAAAGGGGTCGCACAAGCCCTCTTCGGCGCTGTAGGCCATGGCGTTGATGGTGAAGTCCCGCCGGGCCAGGTCCTCCCGGACGTCGGGTACAAAGGCCACGCTGTCGGGATGGCGGCCATCGGAATAACTGCCCTCGGTGCGGAAGGTGGTGATCTCGTAGAGCCTGCCGTCCCGCTTCACAGTCACGGTACCATGCTGCAAGCCGGTGGGGATGCACTGCTTTTCTCCGAACAGCTCCATCACCTGCTCCGGGCGGGCGGCGGTGCAGAGGTCCCAGTCGTGGGGCGCAAGGCCCAGCAGACTGTCCCGGACACAGCCGCCCACGGCGTAGGCCGCGAAACCCGCCCGGTGCAGCGCGTCCAGCAGGGCGGAGGCGCCGGGTTCTATGGTGATGTTCATTCTTCGGTCTCCTCGTATTGCAGGGTGATGCTCTTGCCGTCATAGCCGCACTCTGCCGCCGGGAAGAGGCTCTGCGCCTGGGCCAGCTCTTCTTCCGGGTCGGTGATCATGGGCGAATAGTGGACGAGCCAGAGCCGCTTCGCGCCCGCTTTGGCGGCGAGGGCCGCGCTCTGCCCGAAGGTGCTGTGGCCGTACTGTTTGGCCTGCGCGGCCTGCTCCGGCAGAGCATAGGTGGAGTCGCAGAGCAGAAGGTCAGCACCCGCTGCGGCCTTTTCCAGCGCCGGACAGGGGGCGGTGTCGCCCGAGAAGACAAAGCTCAGCCCCTGCCGGGCCGGGCCGAGGACGGCTTCCGGCCGGATGACACGTCCACCGTCCAGCGTGATGCTCTCGCCGTGCTGGAGCGTCTTCCACTGCTTTACCGGTACGCCCAACGCCCGCGCCTGTTCGGGCGAGAACCGCCCGGCCCGGGGCAGATCGAGCCGATAGCCCTGACTGATGACCCGATGGCGGGTCGGCACCGGCGTGAGCTTCGCGCTCTGGGGCCAGCCGCCGAATTTTTCGCAGAGCGCCGCCGGGGCGTCCAGCACCTCAGCATAAACCGGATACGGCAGAGGCCCCGTCAGCACCCGCAGTGCCGCCCAGACTTCGCCGAGCCCCTTCGGCCCGTACAGCGCCAGCGGGCGGGTGCGGCCCTGACAGCCCAGCGTCTGCAGCAGCCCCGGCAGGCCGAAGATGTGGTCGCCGTGGTAATGGGTCAGGCAGACGGCGTCCATCTTCATCAGGTTGACTCCGGCCCGGCGGGCGGCAGTCTGGGTCCCCTCGCCGCAGTCGAACAGGAGGCTGTGTCCTCCGCATTCGGCCACCGCCGCCGTGAGGGCGCGGTCGGGCAGGGGCATGGTGGCCGCTGTACCCAGCAGTGTAATGGTCAGCATAAAGTTTCTCCGTATCACAAAAAATCTCGATGGCTATAGTGTACCACACTCTTTGGCCCGGCACAATCGCACAGCCGCACCCTGACAGGCATAAGATGGCCCAAACCACAAAAGGAGGGGTCTTGTATGCAGCGTCAGCGGCCCGGGCATCGCATTCGGTCGTTCCACCACCGGGGGCTGCTGCTTCTGGCGGCGGCAGTGGCGGTGTTGCTCTTTTTTCTCTACGGCTGCGTGGCAGGGGCGGCGTACAGCCCCCGGGGGCGGCTGGTGTTCATCCCTCTCGCACAGGTTTCGGGCAGTAGTACGACTTCGCTTTTTCCGCTTTTATCTGGAAGGATCGGAGTTGCCCACCGCATGGTACAATGTGCGGGCCGATATGAAAAACAAGCCCGCTCCCCTGCTGAACCCCGGCACCCTCAAGCCCATGACGGTCAGGGAACTGGACGGCGTTTTCTGCGATGAGCTGGTACAGCAGGAGCCGGACGACACCACGGCCTGATGGAGGCCGCCGGCGTGGAGCAGACCAGCGTCTTTGAGGCGGCAGAGCACTGAGCCAGACGGTCATTCCGCAAACAGCAAGCCAGCCGCCCTGCAAGGTAACAGGGCGGCTGGCTGCTTCTATTATGCAATTCAGGAGAATGGAGAAGAGAATCGCGTTTTTATGCTTCCGGGGGACGGAAGGTTTGCCGGAGAATCACTCGCCGCGGACGGCTGCGAAGCCTGCCTCGAGGTCGGCGATGATGTCGTCGATGTGCTCGGTGCCGATGGACAGGCGGATGGTGTTCTGGTAGATCTGCTGCTCGGCCAGCTCCTCATCGGTCAGCTGGCTGTGGGTGGTGGAAGCCGGATGGATGATCAGGCTCTTGACGTCGGCCACATTTGCCAGCAGAGAGAAGATCTTCAGGTTGTCGATGAACTTGAATGCTTCCTCACGGCCTCCCTTGATGTTGAAGGTGAAGATGGAAGCGCCGCCGTTGGGGAAGTACTTCTCATACAGGGCGTGGTCGGGGTGATCCGGCAGAGAGGGATGGTTGACCTTCTCGACTTGGGGATGGTTGGCCAGGAACTCGACGACCTTCTTGGTGTTCTCCACATGGCGCTCAATGCGCAGGCTCAGGGTCTCGGTACCCTGCAGCAGCAGGAAGGCGTTGAACGGAGAGATAGTAGCACCGGTATCACGCAGCAGGATGGCGCGGATGTAGGTGACGAAAGCGGCGGGGCCGGCTGCGTCAGCGAAGGACACGCCGTGGTAGCTGGGGTTGGGGGCGGCGATGTTGCCGTACTTGCCGCTGGCCTTCCAGTCGAACTTGCCGCTGTCCACGATGATGCCGCCCAGCGTGGTGCCGTGGCCGCCGATGAACTTGGTAGCGGAGTGGACGACGATGTCAGCGCCATGCTCGATGGGACGGATCAGGTACGGGGTGCCGAAGGTGTTATCAATGACCAGCGGCAGGCCATGCTTGTGAGCGATGGCTGCGATGGCATCAATATCAGGAATATCACTGTTGGGGTTGCCCAGAGTCTCGAGGTAGACCGCCTTGGTGTTGGGCTGGATCGCGTTCTCGACCTCTTCCAGATCGTGAGCGTCCACGAAGGTGGTGGTGACGCCGAACTGGGTCAAAGTGTGCTCCAGCAGGTTGTAGCTGCCGCCGTAGATGGTCTTCTGCGCCACGATGTGGTCGCCGGCCTGAGCCAGTGCCTCGATGGTGTAGGTGATGGCAGCTGCACCGGAAGCAGTAGCCAGAGCAGCCACGCCGCCTTCCAGAGCGGCAATGCGCTTCTCGAACACATCCTGGGTGGAGTTGGTCAGACGGCCATAGATGTTGCCGGCGTCGGCCAGACCAAAGCGGTCAGCGGCGTGCTGGCTGTTGCGGAAGACATAGGAAGTGGTCTGGTAGATAGGCACAGCACGGGAATCGGTAGCGGGATCGGCCTGCTCCTGGCCAACGTGAAGCTGCAGGGTCTCAAATTTATAGTTAGACATAGTATTTTTCCTCTCTATCTGTACTCAAAGTATTATTTTTACCCATAAAAATGCCCGGCAGCGTGGGGAGTTTCACCTTTCGTCTGCCAGGCAAAGAAATCGTTCTCAGCTCAGAGCCTTTTGTCTGTCTCGGGCGTCACATTCGCTCGCACATTCGCGGCATAGAGGGCACCGTACAGCTATGGCTCAGAGTTTGTTTCTCAGCCCGGGCGCTGTACATTCGCCCACAGCGGAAGTTGGCGTGCAGAAGACTTTTCCAAATCAGCGTCATTTGAGTACCCTCCTTTCCGAAATTCCCACTTACCTACAAGGCGTGTGGTTTTGTTGTCTGCATTATATTCCCTCCTACCCATATTGTCAATAGGTTTAATTGAATTTCTTCCAAAAAAGGTTTTAAGAGTCATTCTTTTGAGAAAAATGCAAAAAGATTGCATTTTAGTCTTGCATTTCACGCAGAATCCGTGTATACTCTTCCCTGCACCTAAATTGCAATCAGGTTGCAGTTTAGGCAACTAAAGCACTTTTCGTTCCTCCGTTTATTTTGGGTGAAGACGTAAAATGGTGTGGCGGCTGCGCGCGCCGGCGCGGGGCAGGTTTTTTCTTTTGGTCAAGCGGCTTGCGCTCCGCGCGGGCCAGAGGCAGAGCTGGTTTTTTCTTTAAGCTGGTTCTCGCGCCGGTGGCGCGGGGCTGGTTTTTTCTTTTGGTCAAGCGGCTTGCGCTCCGCGCGGGCCAGAGGTAGGGAGGGGTGTTTCGAATCCCCCCTCCCTACCTCTGGACTCCACTCTCCCCGCAACGAGTTAAGGGCTGCTCGCCCTTAACAATTCCGAAGATGAGGTCGAAGCCCAAAAATGCTAGCCGCTTCGCTAAACGCATTTTTTTGTGCTTCTCCCATTTACGGCTCCGCCGAAGATTTCAGGCTTTAGCAGAACTTTACCGTCAGCAGAGAGGTAACACCAGCTGCGAAGCAGCAAATCGGAGAAACGAGAAAAAAGCGTTAAGCGCAGCGACTAGCTTTTTTCCGTTTCGACAACTCCTTCGGGATTATCAAGGGCGAGCAGCCCTTGATTCGTGCCTCCCGCGCCTCGAAAGTAGCGGGTGCTTTTCTGGTTCTCTTTTGGCACGCAAAAGAGAACTTAGCCCAGCGAAAAAGCGCTCTGCCCCGCGCACAGGCGCGAGAACCATTTCTGATTCTCTTTTGGCGCGCAAAAGAGAACTAAGCCTTACCGCAAGAACGATTTAACCCGCGCACAGGCGCGCAAACAAGCCTTATCTACACTTTATATATCACGAGGTATCAAGCAATGGAACTTTTTCTGGATGTACTGAGCGAAACTCTGGTGGACACCGCCAAGATGCTCCCCTTCCTGTTTTTAGCCTATCTCTTTATTGAATATGTCGAGACCCGCCACGGTGAGCGCATCGAGACCCTGCTGGCGGGCGGCGGCCGCTGGGGTGCGGTGCCGGGCGCGGTGCTGGGCTGTGTGCCGCAGTGCGGCTTCTCGGCTATCGCCTCCAACTTCTACGCCTCCCGCGTCATCACGCTGGGTACGCTGATGGCCGTCTATCTCTCCACCAGCGACGAGGCTATCCCCCTGCTGGTGTCCATGCCCGCCTACTGGGATAAGCTGATCCTGCTGTTGGTCATCAAAGTCGTGTACGCTGTCTTTGTGGGCTTTCTGCTGGACTTCGTCCTCCGCAAGGCCCTGCCCCGCAGCCTGCGCGGCGGCTACACCGGCCACGCCGACGAGGTGGACTGCCACGAGGAGCACAGCGACGAAGAGGGCCACCCCCAGCCTATCTGGAAGGCCGCGCTCCGCCACACCCTCGAGATCTTTGTCTTTATCTTCGTGTTCAGCCTCGTGTTCGGCCTCATCGTCGAGGGCGTCGGCGAGGATGTCTTCGCCTCGGTGCTGGGCCGGATGGGCTTCTTCCAGCCGGTGGTGGCCGCACTGGTGGGCCTTGTCCCCAACTGTGCCGCCAGCGTCCTGATGACCCAGCTCTACGTCGAGGGCGCACTCCGCTTCTCGAGCCTCGTGGCCGGTCTCTGCACCGGCGCGGGCGTGGGTCTCGCTGTGCTGTGGCGGGTGAATCCCTCCTGGAAGCAGAACCTCTTCATCACCGGCCTGACCTGGGCCTGCGGCGCCGCTGTGGGCGTGGGCATCCAAATCGTGGTAGCATTTATCGCCTGATTTTTCCATTTTAACATCCGCATTTCTTCTTCAACAGAGGAATGCGGATGTTTTTATTTTATCGTAAAAAACAGCTTTCTTGTAAACGACCTTGCCCTCTCCGTCTGCTGCGCAGCCACCTCTCCCAAAGGGAGAGGCTTTCACTGTTGATATTCTTGAGACAAAGCCTCCATTTTGTGATATACTCAGCTTATATATCGATATAAGGAGAACACCATGCAATATAAAATTCTCGCAAGCGATTACGACAACACCCTCGTCCCCTTCGGGGAAAACCAGCCCCGTCCGGCCATGGTCAAGGCCGTGAAGAAGCTTCAGGCCGCCGGGGGAAAATTCGTGCTCAGCACAGGCCGGGCCTGGTCAGCCATCAACCGGAAAGGCCAGCTGGGCGGCATCCGGTTCGACTATGCCATCACCTGCAACGGTGCCTGCGTCGTGGACAAGAACGGTGCCATCGCGGCAGAACACCCCATGACCAGTGAAGAGATGTACGCGCTGGTGGATTTCTGTGAGGACTACAACTACCCCCTGCAATTTGACTTCAAGGATGCATCCTACGCTTACTGCGAGTATGACATCCTCCACAAGTACTACGAGCAGATGAACAGCGTCGGTCTGGACTGCGTGGACGGCGAAGACCAGGACCGCCACCTCATCGATATGCCTCACGCGGCGTTCTGCATCTTCCCCGAGGGGGCGCTGGAGCGGTTCCACGAAAAGTACGGCCACCTCGGCCTTCACTTCGTGCAGGCGGGCGGCCAGCTGCCCGACGGCTCCCACTTCTACGACATCGTGCGGGGCGGGATCGACAAGGGCGCGGGCCTCGCAGACCTCTGCGAAAAGATGGGCCTCTCCCTCGCCGAGGCCGTGGCGGCAGGCGACTCCGCCAACGATGTGGGGATGCTGAAAGCAGCCGGCCTCGGCTGCTGCATGTCCAACGGCACCGACGAAGCCAAAGCCGCCGCTGACCGCGTCATCGGCGATGTGCGGGAAGACGGACTTGCTGCCCTTATTGAAGAGCTGTGGTTCGACGGCCCGAAGGCGGAGCCCTCCGGCCGCAGCTTCGGCTCTGCATGGGAGACGATGGAACGATGAGCTTCGCACCCGTTTACTCTGAAAACAGCCGCGCCCTCATCCTCGGCACATGGCCCAGCCCCAAAAGCCGGGAGATGGCCTTCTACTACGGCCACCCGCAGAACCGTTTCTGGCCCATGATGGCAGCCCTCACCGGCGAGCCTGTCCCCGCCCGGGAGGACATCGAGGCCAAAAAGGGCCTCATCCTCCGCCACGGCCTCGCCCTGTGGGACACGCTGGAAAGCTGCACCATCACCGGCGCGTCGGACGCCTCTATCCGGGACGTGGTGCCGAACGACATTGCATCTCTTTTGGCAAAAGCGCCCATTGAGGCAGTGTTCTGCAACGGGGCCACGGCCTACCGCATTTATACCAAGTATCTGCTGCCGGTGTCCGGCATCCCGGCGGTCAAGCTGCCCAGCACCAGCCCCGCCAACGCCGCCTGCCGCCCCGAAACCCTGCGCGAGGTCTGGGGCGAGGCCCTCAAAGATTATATAACCGTTTCCAACCTGTAAATTATTCATGAAACACTTGCGTTTTGTGGATAAAAGGATTTATTATGGAAGAGTGCAAGGGGCGGTGCGCCCCTTCGGGAAAGGAGAAAATGCATGAGCAAAGTTATCCGCACCCAAAAGCCCAGCGTCCTGCCGTGGTATGCGGCGGCGCTGGTGTTCGCGGTGCTGTGCGCGGCGCTGCCAGCATATAAGCTGTGGGCGCTGCTGCTAGCTCTGGGCGGCGCAGCCGTGATGTTCGGCGCGGCAAAGAAGGTCTGCCCGCCCCGGGTGGTGGAGCATGAAGTGCCTTTCCACACCGGCAGCGGCGATGTGGACGAGATGCTGGCCGACATCCAGCAGAAGCTGGACGCCCTCCACGCGCTGAACGAGGCCCTGCCCGACCCGGAGCTTTCCGCCGCCATGACCCGGATGGAAAAGGCAGGCCGCTCCATCGTGGAGACGGTGGAGGCCAGCCCCGCCAAGGCAAAGCAGGTACGCCGCTTTGCGAACTACTATCTGCCCGACGCAGTGAACGTACTGGAGCAGTACGCAAAGCTGGCCCGTCAGGGCGTGCGGGGCGAAAATGCCGCTTCGATTCGGGCAGAGGTGGAGCGGAACGCGGCTTCCATCGCCACTGCATTCGAAAACCAGCTGGATGCACTGTATGCCGCTGAAAGCATGGACCTCTCGGCGGATCTGACGGTGCTTCAAAATATGATGAAGGGGCAGGGACTGAGTTAAAACTGGCTTGCCCTCTCAGGCGCTGACGCGCCAGCTCTCCCAAAGGGAGAGCCTCTGGTGGAAACTTGCAGCATACCGGCCCCCGGAAAAGCCTCTCCCTCTGGGAGAGGCGGCAATGCGAAGCATTGACGGAGAGGGCAAGGCCGTGTATCGATTTGGAAAGGAAGGAATCTCTCATGGCTGATAATACGTTCAATTTTGACTTAGACACACCCGCTGTTCCCACCCTGACCCTCGACCCGGTGGAAGCACCTGCCGCCGAGGAGAAGCAGCCCGAACCCGCTGCGGCCCCCGAGGCCGAACAGGTCAAGCTCAGCCCCGAGGAGCAGGCGATGGTGGACGCCTTCGCTCAGAAGATCGACATCACCAACAGCCAGCAGGTGCTGCAGTACGGCTCCGCCTGCCAGAAGAAGATCGGCGACTTCTCCGAGACGGCACTTTCCAAAGTGTCCACCAAAGACCTCGGCGAGGTGGGCGGCATGATCACCGACCTTATCGGGGAGCTGAAGAGCTTTGACGCCGCCGAAGAGGAAAAGGGCATCCTCGGCTTCTTCAAGAAAAAGGGCAGCCAGCTCGACAACATGAAGACCAAGTACAGCAAAGCGGAAACGAACGTCGAGACCATCCAGTCCGCCCTCGAAAAGCATCAGGTGCAGCTGCTCAAGGACATTGCGATGCTGGACAAGATGTATGAGCTGAACATGGCCTATTTCAAAGAGCTGAGCATGTATATCCTCGCGGGCAAGAAGAAGCTGGCCGACTTCCGCGCCCACGAGCTGCAGCAGGCGATGGACAAGGCAAAGGCTTCCGGCCTGCCTGAGGACGCACAGGCCGCACGCGATCTGGCCGACCAGTGCGAGCGCTTTGAGAAAAAGCTCTACGACCTTGAGCTGACCCGCACCATCAGCCTGCAGATGGGCCCTCAGATCCGGCTTTTGCAGAACAATAACTCCATGATGGCTGAGAAGATACAGTCCACCATCGTCAACACCATCCCCCTGTGGAAGAACCAGATGGTGCTGGCACTGGGTCTGGCCCACAGCCAGCAGGCTATGCAGGCCGAACGTGCCGTCACCGACATGACCAACGAGCTGCTGAAAAAGAACGCCGACGCCCTCAAGATGGGTACCATCGAGACGGCCAGGGAGTCCCAGCGCGGTGTCGTGGACATCGAGACCCTGCAGCAGACCAACAAGAGCCTCATCGAGACGCTGGACGAGCTGAACAAGATCCAGAGCGAGGGCCGCGCAAAGCGTGCCGCTGCCGAGCAGGAGCTCACCCGCATCGAAGACGAGCTGAAGCAGAAGATGATGGAGATCCGGAGCTGAAATGGCAAACGCAGATTTTTCCAGACAACAGAATCGACCCACCGGCGGCTTTGACGCTTCCAGCTATCGCGCCGCAGCGCCCGCCGAGGAGGAAGTGCGGCTGACGCCCTTCCAGCAGAAGCTGGCAGGCCTCGAAAAGACCCTGCCTGCCGCGCTGGGCAAGCAGGCCGCGGCCGCTGCTCTGAGCATCGTGGTGATGCTGGCCTGCTTTTTCGGCTTTGGCGGGGCGAAGCTCCGGGCAAAGTACGACACGGTGAAGAACGGGTTCACCACCGGCGTGGCCGCAGACAGCGGCTATGCCCTGAATGAGGAATTGACCACACGGCTCAACACGGCCGCCAACATCATCACCACCGCGTCCAACACACTGGGTGCCGACGGCACCGAAGTGCAGACGGCACAGGCTGCGCTGGACTCTTTTTCCGCCTGCCTCGGGGCGGTGCAGTCCGATGGCAAGATCCACGCACCGGACTCTCTGAGTGTTTACACCGGCGGCAGGATGCATATGCTCTACCAGTCGAACGAGACGCTTGGCACAGCCATCAGCCAGCTCTACGCAAAGCTGCAGGAGCAGGCCGCAGACCCCATGAAGATGGGTGCGGTGCAGGGGCAGTACGGCCAGTTCAACGGTGCGCAGACCATCATCAGCAACCTGCATTATAACGATGCGGTCCAGAGCTATCAGAAAGACGTCGGCGGCTTCCCGGCCAGCGTGCTGGGCAAGCTGTTCGGCATACAGGAGGTTGAACTTTTCGCATGAAGACGATGAAAACATTCTCCCGTCGCATTGCGGCACTGCTTCTTGTCGTGACCGTCGGCATCACAGCGCTGGCCCCGGCGGCTTCGGCCTCCAGCATCCAGCTGCCCAGTCTGCCGAAAGATCAATGCGTGGTGGACGACGCCGGTGTGCTGAGCGACAGCACCACCTCGGAGCTCGAGACCATCAACGCACAGCTCTCTTCCAGCTGCAATGGCGCACAGATCGGCGTGCTGACCGTGGACTACACCGGAAACGCCACCACCGAGGACTACGCCACTGAAGCGTTTAACACCTGGGGCATCGGCAGTTCCAGCAAGAACAACGGCGTCCTCATCCTGCTGGTGATGCAGTCGGACCAGTACGCCGACGGCGACTACTATCTGACCTACGGCGACGGCTTCCGCAGCACCCTGCTGGCCGATCAGGCAAGCTCCCTCGTGCAGACCATGGAGGACGATTTCGCCGCCAAGAAGTACGACGCCGCCGTCCTCACCTGCGCCACCAATGTGGCCAATACCATCGCAGAGGTGTACGGGGTCACTCTGAGCGGCGGGACCATCTATTCCGACGGCTCTGACACCCAGACCACCCAGCCCTCTGTCGAGCCTGTCCCGCCCCAGAAGCACTACTCCATCTGGGAAAGCTTTATCGGCGGCATTTTCTCCATGCTTGCTTATATCGTCCTGTTCATCGCAGTTTTCTTTATCTTTATCACCCCTCTCGGCCACTCCTTCGGCTGGTTCTGGGGGCCGTTTGGCTGGTTCGGCGCACGGCGTTGGCACAGAGGCCCGCGCCCTCCCCGCGGCCCTTACGATGACTTCGGCCCCGGCGGCGGTTTCTATGGCGGTCCCCGCGGCCCGAGAGGCCCCCGGGGGCCTCGTCCTCCCCGCGGCGGCGGCTTCGGTGGCTTTGGCGGTATGGGCGGCGGCTCCGGTTTTGGCGGAGCCGGGCGCGGCGGCGGCAGCTTTGGCGGCATGGGCGGCGGCAGCAGCCACGGCGGCGGAGCCGGACGCGGACGCTGAACTTTTTTGACCTTAGAGCGAACCACCAGCGCGGCAGATGCGATCTCGTATCACATCTGCCGCGCTGGTGGTATTTTTTGCCTTTTCGCCCTCCGCCCTTCCATCCTCCCGAACCCATGTCTTCCGGAACCTTATGCAAAATAACTGATATATTTCAATACTTTCTTTGAAAAACTAGGACATTTTTCATTTGTCGTTGAAATTTTGTAAAATCTTTACTATACTTTAGCCGTCTTACGGAGCGCACCGCTTGCGAAGGGATGCGTCCTTCAACCCGCACGAAGTGTAAGGAGTATCGTATCATGAAAAAAATCACTCGCCGTCAGTTTCTCACCTCTGCCGGTGCGACCTCTGCCGCACTGCTCCTTTCCAGCCTGCCTCATGCAGCAGCCGCAGACGAGAATTGCCTGCGCAGGGTCGCTCCTGTTGCTGCCAACTCCAACGACCTGTCCTGGGACATGGCAGAAGAGATCCTGACCCACATTTCTGACCCCGTATTTCCTGCCTACACGGTCAATGTTCAGGACTACGGCGCCGTCCCCAACGACGGTAAGCTGGACACCGCAGCCATCCAGCGCGCCATCGACGAGACCAGCGCCCAAGGCGGCGGCACGGTCGTCATCCCCTCCGGTGTGTATGACGTCGGCGCCATCACCCTCAAGAGCAACGTCAACCTGCATCTGGAAAGCAAGGACACCGTCCTGCGCTTCACCCGGGACATCACCCCGGCCAACTACCCGCTGGTGTTCGCCCACTACGAAGGCTCCAAGCTGTACAACTGGAGCCCGCTGATCTACGCCTATCAGCAGGAGAACATCGCTCTGACCGGCAAGGGCACCCTCGACGGTCAGGCTGACAAGAACAACTGGTGGAACTGGTCCCGCACCGTCAACCCGGACGGCACCATCACCAAGCCCGGCAACAACGACGTCAAGCTGCTGCGCAAGATGACCGACAACGGCACCCCCGCAGAGGAGCGCATCTTCGGCGAAGGCCACTATCTGCGTCCCAACTTCTACCAGCCCATCGAGTGTACCAACGTTCTGATCGAGGGCGTCACCATCGCCAACTCTCCCATGTGGGAGTTGAACCCCGTCCTCTGCACCAACTTCACCGCCCGCGGCGTCACCATCGACACCCACGGCTACAACAACGACGGCTGTGACCCCGAAAACTGCAACTACGTCCTGATCGAGAACTGCTTCTTCAACACCGGTGACGACTGCATCGCCGTCAAGGCCGGCCGCAACCGCGATGGCCGTGAGCTGGGCGAAGCCGGTCATCCGACCCAGAACCTCATCATCCGCAACAACATCTTCGCAGACGGCCACGGCGGCATCGCCTGCGGCAGCGAGATGAGCGGCGGCATCAAGAACCTGTTCGCAGACAACAACACCTTCGACAGCCCCACTCTGAACTACGCCCTGCGCTTCAAGACCAACGCAGAGCGCGGCGGCGCTGTGGAGAACATCTATCTGCGCAACTCCAAGGTCAAATCCGTCGGAAACGCCGTCGTCCACGCCACCATGCTGTACGATGTGGGCCGTGATGGTAATTATCTGCCTCAGTTCAAGAACATCACCATCGAGAACCTGACCAGCAGCGGCGGCGAGTACGGCATCTTCATGGAGGCCTTCGAGGAAGTCCCCATCACCGGTCTGGTGTTCCGCAATGTGAACATCTCCAACGTCGGCACCGACATCCGCGCTCTGAACTGGGAAGACCCCGTCATGGAGAACGTGACCATCAACGGCAAGACCTATCCCCGCCCCGTGGAGACCAAGATCCTCGGCGTTCCCGTCCCGGGCCAGCGCATCGAGGGCAGCTCCACCCTGCTGGGCGGCGAAAATACCGACCTGAGCAGCAAGTGGCTGATCTCGGACAGCGCCGACGGCGATTACCATTTCTTCCGCATCCGCCGCAGCTATGCGGTTCCCTCTTATCTGGCCGGAAAGTACATCAAGTTCGTCTCCACCGACCGGAGCGGCAATCAGGACGCCAGCATCCCCTACAAGGTGCTGCGGAGCGCCGAGATCGCCGGTACCACCAATGATGCCGAGCTGCTGCGTGCCGCCTCCAAGGGTTACATCGACGAGAACGACGCACTCGACCTGAACCGTCCCATCACCAAGCGCGAATGCGCCAAGATGCTGGGCAAGCTGTGGAATCTGACCGCTCCGTCTGCACCGGTCACGATCTCCGACGTCCCCACAAGCGACCCGGATTACGGCGTCATCGCCGCTGTGGTCGAAGCTGGCATGATCGAGCTGAAAGACCCCACCAGCGCCATCGCACAGGGCACTCTGTACAACGCCGGTGTCACCAGCTCTGAAAGTGCCAAGCGCACCGCTTTCCTGCCCGATGCCACCATCGACCGCGACGAGATGGGCCATATCGCTCTGCTGTCCTGCGGCGTGCCTTACAACGAGACGCTGGGCACTCAGCCGAAGTTCGACGATGCCAGCCAGATCGAGTCCGTGTACAAGTCCAACGTGGGTGCCAGCGCCTACTTCGGCTTTGTCACCGCCAAGACCGGCAACAGCTACCTGCCCAAGGAAAAGACCACTCTGGAGGATCTGATCCGCATCGTGGAGCGCATCTCCGACTTCTCCAACAAATAATTTTTCCAGCCTCCTCCTAACTCCTCCCCGCCGGAAGCATCCTGCGTGCTCCCGGCGGGGAGTTTTATATCACTGCTGAAGCGACGCACAAAAAGCACCATGCTTCGATTCGAAACATGGTGCTTTTTGCTTTGACCTCTCCGTCCGGCCTTGTCGGGCGACAGCGAGACTGAGCGGTCATCTTATTTGATGCAGCTCGAGCAGGGGCTGTAGCCTGCGGCCACGGCCTCATCATAGCTGGAGAACAAAATCTGGTTCTTCTCCGCCGGGAGGTTGGCGCAGCTGGGCAGATGGAACTTTTTGCTGTTCACGTTGCCGATGTAGGCCTGCTGGGCCGTGCTGGACGCTGCCGAGTCGGTGGGGTTCAGCTCAGCGTCGGTGGCGAAGTGTTCCGTTGCCACCGTGTAGTTCCGGCCGTCACTGGAAACGGTGATCGTCCCCAGCAGGTCGGTGCGGTAGACGTCCACACCGGCGTCCCGCAGGATGCTCAGGGTCTCCTCGTTGGGGTGGCCGTACTTGTTGTTGACCCCGCAGGAGATGATGCCCATCTCGGGCAGGACAGCGTTCAGGAAGACGTAGCTGGTGGAGGTGCTGGAGCCGTGGTGGCCCACCTGTAAGACATCCACCTTGAGGTTCGCGCCGCTGTTCACGAGGTCGCGCTCGGCGTCGGACTCCATATCACCGGTAAGCAGGAAGCTCGTCGCGCCGTAGTCGATGCGCAGGACGATGGAGGTATCGTTGGTGTCATCGTACTGCGCCACAGGGCCAAGCATGGTCACAGTGGCGCTGCCCAGCGCCCACTGGGTACCTGCGGCAGGTACTTCGACCTGTAAGTTCTGCTGCTGGGTGTACTTGACGAAATCCTTGAAGCACTTGGTGGAGGCTTCCGTCACGGGGCTGTAAACGTGGCAGGCCGGGAAATAGGCCAGCGCAGCGGCCAGACCGCCCACATGGTCTTCGTGGGCATGGGAGCAGAAGACATACTCCAGCTGCTCGACGCCCTGACTCTGCAAGTAGGAGACCACCAGACTGCCGTCGTCCACATTGCCGCCGTCGTAGAGCATGAACTGTCCGTCGCACTCCACCAGCACGCTCAGCGCCTGCCCCACGTCGATGAAGTGCATCTGGAAGGCGGCGTCCTGCCCGTCGGAAGGCGTCGTTCCGGTCTGAGAAGCTGCCGGGTTCGGCATGACGTCGCCGCTGCCTCCCGGGACGATGGAAGAGGTATCACAGCCCACGAGGCCCAGCGCAAGGGCTGCGGCCAGTGCCAGCGCAGCGAGGCGGCTCATGAACGTTTGGGCGGTCACTTTTTCTTTTTTGAAGTTTTCCACGATGTATTCTCTTTCTGTTGATTGCTTTTCGGTTTATGCGCAGGAGCCGAATGGGGCGCAAAACGTGCGCCGGGGCTGGGCTGACGGCCTGCCGGGGCGGCGGAGCGGCTCTGGGGCTTGCCGCCCTTGCCTCTGGGCCGGACGGTGTAGGTGCCGTCGCCGTGGATGGTCACATCGGCGGCCTCGGCTCTGCGGGCCGAACGCTGGACCGCAATGCGGCCCTCGGCGGGAACCAGCAGGGGGATGAGGTCTTCGCGGTGGGTCATTTTCAGCGCCTTGATGACCTTTTCGGCGTTGCGGGGCTCATAATACTGGAGCAGGGCGCGCTGAAGCGCCTTGCCCTCCGCGGTCTTTTCCACAAACACCGGCTTCAAGGTGTAGGGGTCGAGGCCGGTGTAGAACATACAGGTGCTCACGGTGCCGGGCGTGGGATAAAAATCCTGCACCTGCTCGGGGCGCATATGGTTCTTGTAGAGGTATTCGGCCAGATAGACGGCATCCTTGAGGGTGCTGCCCGGGTGGCTGGACATGAGATACGGCACGAGGTACTGCTTTTTTCCTGCCTTCCTGCTCAGCTCGTAGAACTTATCCTTGAACCTGTTGAAGGTCTCGATGGGCGGCTTGCCCATGTAGGCGAGGGTGTTGGGGGCGCAGTGCTCCGGCGCGACTTTCAGCTGGCCGGAAACGTGGTACTCCACCAGCTCCTTAAAGAAGGTGTCATCGGGGTCGGCCATCAGGTAATCGAAGCGGATGCCGCTGCGGATGAACACCTTCTTGACGCCGGGCAGCTCCCGGACGCGGCGGAGGATTTTCAGGTAATCGCTGTGGTCCACGATCATGTGGGAACAGGTGGTGGGGGCGAGGCAGTGCTTGCCGCCATTGCACATCCCCCGCAGCATCTGCTCGCGGCAGGATGGGAAACGGAAGTTGGCGGTGGGGCCGCCGATATCGTGGATGTAGCCCTTGAAATCCGGCTCGTGGGTCATCCGCTCTGCTTCGGCCACGATGCTGTCGGCGCTGCGGCTGGTGACGCGTCGGCCCTGATGCAGCTGGATGGCGCAGAAATTGCAGCCGCCGAAGCAGCCGCGGTTCTGGATGATGGAGAACTGCACCTCCCGGATGGCAGGCACGCCGCCCATGGCCTCGTAGATGGGGTGGCAGCGGCGGGTGTAAGGCAGGGCGTAGACCTTATCCAGCTCCCAGCGGACGAGGGGCTTTGCGGGGATGTTCTGCACGAGGTACCTCTCGCTCTGCTTCTGGACGATGATATTGCCGCTGACGACGTCCTGATTGTCCATCTGGATGCGGCAGGCTTTCGCATAGGCCACCTTATCGGAGACGACCTTCCTGAAGCCCGCGCACTCCACATACCGCTCGGGCAGGTGGTCGAAGTCGGTCAGGTAGCAGGTGCCGTCCACATCGGTGATGCTCTCCACCGGCTCCCCTACCGCCAGACGGCGGGCGATCTCCACGGTCTGGTGTTCACCCATGCCGAAGCTGATGATGTCCGCGCCGGAGTCCTCGGCGATGCTGGGCAGGACGGTGTCCAGCCAGTAGTCGTAGTGGGCAAAGCGGCGGAGCGATGCTTCCAGACCGCCCAGAATGACGGGCAGGTCGGGGTATGCCTGCTTGGCAAGTCTGGTGTAGACGGTGGCGCTGCGGTCGGGCCGTGCGCCGCCCTTGCCGCCGGGGGAATACTCGTCCTCCGCGCGGGGGATCTTTGCGACGGAATAGTGACTCACCATGCTGTCCACATTGCCGCCGCCGATGAAGAAGCCGTACTTCGGCTTTCCGAACCGCTTGAAGTCCTCGCAGTCGGTGTAGCGGGGCTGGGCCAGCACGCCCACCTTGTAGCCCTCGGCTTCCAGCAGGCGGCTGATGATGGCGGTGCCAAAGCTGGGGTGGTCCACATAGGCGTCGCCGCCCACCACCACGAAGTCCAGCCGGTCCCACCCCCGGGCCTCCATGTCGGCCCGGCTGATGGGGAGAAATTCGGTGTAATGTTCCATAGCTATCCTTTTTCTTTCATGATGCCTGCCCTATCCAGCAGGGCTCTATTGCTTCCGAAATCAAACATTCTATTCATCCGGCGTGAGCCTGTCCGGTACGCCAGCGGGTGCTCCGCACCCCGGGTTGCGGCTCCCAGCGGCTGCTTCACTTTCGTTTGCATCCCGCTGGCCGCAGCCCCAACAATTTCTCCCTGTTTCCGCCACTGGCGGCGGTCGAAATCGTTGCCCCTATTAGGGGAGCCGGCAAAGCCGTCCGGCTTTGACTGAGAGGTTATTCATCCGGCTGATTCATCTGCATTTCCAGCCACTGCTGGCGGCTGATGAGGACAGCGCGGGGCTTTGCGCCCTCGTAGGGGCCGATGATGCCCTTTTCTTCCATCTCGTCCATGATGCGGGCGGCGCGGGCATAACCCAGCTTGCAGCGGCGCTGCAACAGGCTGGTGGACGCCTGACCGGCGTCGATGACCACCTCCACGGCCTGCTTGAGCATCGGGTCACTGCCGCCCTCCTCGTCGGAGTCGGCAGAGCTGCCGCCCTTCTTACCGTCCTGGATGGCGTGTTTTTCCATAGCCTCTATCATGGCCTCGTCGTACTGGACGGTGGCGCTCTTCTTGATGAAGTCCAGCACACGGCTGATCTCCTCATCCCGCACAAAGGTACCCTGGATACGGGTGGGCTTGGGTGCGCCCACGGGCATGAAGAGCATATCGCCCATGCCCAGCAGCTTTTCGGCACCGGCACCGTCGAGGATGGTGCGGCTGTCCACCTGACTGGACACGGCGAAGGCGATGCGGCTGGGGATGTTGGCCTTGATGAGGCCGGTGATGACGTCCACGCTGGGGCGCTGGGTCGCTACGATGAGGTGCATACCGGCGGCGCGGGCCTTCTGGGCGATGCGGCAGATGGAGTCCTCGACATCCTTGCCGACGACCATCATCAGATCGGCCAGCTCGTCGATGATGATGGCGATATAGGGCATCTTCTCGAGGTCCGGGTCCGCTGCCGCCAGCTTATTGAAGGACTTGATGTCGCGGACGTTGTTCTCCGCGAAGAGGTGGTAGCGGCGCTCCATCTCCTGCACTGCGCCGCCCAGTGCGCCGGCCGCCTTGCGGGGCTCGGTGACGACGGGCATCAGCAGGTGGGGGATGCCGTTGTACTCAGCCAGCTCGACGACCTTGGGGTCGATGAGCAGGAGCTTGACGTCCTCGGGGCTGGAGCGGAACAGCAGGCTCATGATGATGCTGTTGACACAGACCGATTTGCCGCTGCCGGTGCTGCCCGCGATGAGCAGATGGGGCATCTTGCACAGGTCGGCCACCTGGGCCACGCCGGCGATGTCCTTGCCCAGCGCAATGCCCATCGGCGAGGTCATCCGCAAAAAGCTCTGGCTCTCGAAGACGCTGCGGATGTAGACCGGCGTTTTCTTATGGTTCGGCACCTCGATGCCCACGGCAGGCTTGCCGGGGATGGGTGCCTCCATGCGGACATCGGCCACCGCCAGGTTCAGGGCGATGTCGTCCGCCAGCGAAGTGATGCGGCTTATCTTGACGCCCGCCATGGGCTGGACTTCATACCGGGTGACCGACGGGCCGCGGGAAATATCCAGCACACGGGTGCGGACGCCGAAGCTTTCCAGCGTGTCCACCAGCTTCTGGGCGTTGGCTTTCAGCTCGTCTTCCGCGCCGGAGTCGCTTTCCTCCGGGGCGCGCTCGAACAGCTCGATGGACGGGTACTGATACTGGAAGCTCTCCTCCGTCTCCGCCTCTTCGGCGGGGGCGTTTGCGGCCTGCTCCTCGGAGACAGCGGGCTTTTCCATGGCGGCTGCCACCAGCGTATTGAGGTCTTTTTCCTCCACCGGGTCGCTGGTGATGCTGATCCAGCCGTCCTCATCCGGCTCGGAGCGGAATGCCACCGCATTCTCGGCGCTGACCGGCTGCGGGGCCGGTTCCGGAGTCGGGGTCAGATCATAGAGCGGGATGCCGAAGGAGAGCGGCGGCTCAGGCGCGGGCTGCTGTTCCGGCTCTTCTGCCGGGGCGGCGGGCGTGACGGTAGGCATCACCGTCGGCTCGGGCTGGGCCGTGAAGAAGTCCTCGGCGGCGGTATCCACAGCGTCCGGGACGATGGGCGTCACGGTGGGGCGGATGGGCGCACGGCGGAGCGGGTCCATGCCGAAGGTGCCGCCGGGGCCGAGGATGATGGGCTCGATGGGCTCACTGCCGCCCTCGGTGACGGTGGTATGGTCAGGGCCTAAATCAATATCAAAGGGCGCACGGGGCCGGGGCTTTTCCACCTGTACGGGGGCAGGCTCGGGCTGAGGCGGGGTCTGCGCTTCCGGTGCGGGCGCAGGGGCAGGCTCCGCCTGTTCGCCGCCCTGCATCACCTGATGGCCCCAGTGGAAGACGCCAGCCAGCCAGCCGGGAGGCTGGATATGGAAGGCGGGCGCGGCGGGCTCTTCGCCGCCGCAGCAGTCCTCGCCCGCTTCGTCTTCCGGCAGGTCGTCGTCATAGTCCTCATATTCCTCTGCCGCGGCCTCCTCGGCGGCGCGTTCTGCCAGACGCTCGGCCCGGCGGGCGGCATTCTGCTCGTGGACGGCAAGGCTCTTTTCGTGGACGCTGCCGCCCACGTTGCAGAGCCACTGCCAGCACTCGGCGGGCGTAACGTCAAAAATGTACAGGCTGGCGCAGGCCGCCAGCGCCGCCATGACCAGATTGGCGGCGGGTCTGCCGCAGAGCAGCAGGAGCGTCCCGCCCAGCACAGCGCCCAGCGCACCGCCCGAGAGCCATGCGCTCATGCCATTCTGATAACAGGCGGCAGTCATCTGCGCGGCGGTCTGGTCGGTGGGGATGTCAGAAAAGACGATGACCGTGCCGCTGGCGAAGATGAGCCCCAGCACCAGCTTTGCGATGTGGGGCAGAAGGTCTTCGCCCCGGGTGTAGAGGATGGCCAGATAGCACAGCGCTGCGCCCAGCACGAAGCTTCCGCAGCCGAACACGCCGAACAGGACATCGTGCATCGTGCGCCAGGCCGAGCTGCCCGGCACGAAAGCCAGCGCCATGAGCACCAGCCCCGCAAACAGAGTGATGAGCCCCGCGGGCATCCGGTCCTGTGTCCGGTTCTTGCGGCGCGAGGCTGTGCTGCGCCCGGAGGTCTTGCGTTTTCTCTTTGCCATGTTTCCTAAAACCCGTTCCTTATTTTATATCATGAAGCAGGGCGCGCTCAGGGCGGCTCTGCCGGTGACGATGGAAGAATTCCGATACGACTCGATTCTTTCATTGTACCACGGGAAAAGTCAAATGGCAATTTATTTCCCCTCGATTTCTCGGTAGAGCCATGCCAGCGCATCCGACAGCCCGCCCAGCTCGTCGATGAGCTTTTCCCGCACGGCTTTTCGGCCATCCAGCACGGTACCCACGTCCATGACCAGCTCGCCTGTGCGCATCATCAGCTCGGTGTACCGCTTCTCCGAGATGCCGCTGTGGGACGCCACGAAGCCGGTGATGCGCTCCTGCATCTGCTCGAACCAGCGCATGGTCTGCGGTACGCCCAGTATCATGCCGGAATGGCGGACGGGGTGGACCGTCATGGTGGCGGTAGGCACGATGAAGCTCCGCTGGGCGCTGACGGCCAGCGGGATGCCGATGGAGTGGCCGCCGCCCAGCACCACCGCCGCACTGGGCTTGGAGATGCTGGCGATGAGCTCCGCCAGCGCAAGCCCCGCCTCCACATCCCCGCCCACGGTGTTGAGCAGGACCAGCAGGCCCTCGATGGCGGGGTCCTCCTGCACGGCCACCAGCTGGGGGATGACGTGCTCATATTTTGTGGTCTTCTGGCCCTGGGGCGCTTCCACATGGCCCTCCACCTGGCCGATGACCGTCAGACAGTGGATGGCGTGAGCTCCCCGGGTGCGGTAAACGCTGCCCATATCTTCGATCTGCTCTTTTTCCAGCCGCTGCTGCTCCACGGGGACGTTCTTCTCTTCCTGTGACATTCTGCGCATCCTCCTTTTTGCTTCATTTCAGCTTGTCCGCCATTCCTGCCGGTTATACTTCGGCAAAGATTTCTTTTCTTTCTCAAAAAAATGTGCCAAATGGTTTGACATTCTCTCTTCGCGCTGTATACTTTATACTAGAGATAAGATTGTCAAATATGTATCATTATTGTACAAGAAAGTACAAATCTTTTGCCGGAGCGCCCTGCCGCTGCGCACCTCCCCCCGGCAATGCTGCGGATAAAAAGAAAGGAGCCCCCCTATGAACACTCCCGGCAAAGCTTCTCTGCCCGTCATCAAGCGCCTGCCCAAATACTATCGCTACCTGCGCACCCTGAAGAACGACGGCATCACCAGCATCTCGTCCCGTGAGCTGGCCGCCCAGATGGGTACCACTGCCTCCCAGGTGCGGCAGGACTTCAACTGCATCGGCGACGTGAATGGCCGTCAGGGCATCGGCTACTCGGTGGAGAACCTGCTGAGCATCCTTGAGCATCTGCTCTTTGGCAACGGCGACCTCCTGCCCACCATCCTCATCGGCTGCGGCCGTCTGGGCAAGGCGGTGAGCCGCTTCATCACCACCGACACCAACGGCTACAAGCTCATTGCCGCCTTCGACAACGCCCCCGACGAGGTGGGCAAAGAGATCAACGGCATCCGGATCTTACACATCGACGAGCTGGAAGCTTTCTGCGCCGAGCACCACCCCGAGGTGGCTGTGCTCTGTCTGCCCCGCAGCGGCGCAGAGGAGATCAGCGGCCGTCTGGTGGCTCTGGGCATCCAGGGCTTCTGGAACTTCTCCCACTACGATCTGTCTGTCTCCTATCCCGACGTGGTGGTGGAGAATGTCCACCTCGGCGACAGCCTGATGAGCCTGGGCTACCGGCTGCGCAATCAGGACTGAGCAGATATTATCGATAATACAGGCCCTCTCCGTCAGGCTTTGGCTGAGAGAGTCCTTTCATGAGGAGACTTTTTCGATATGGCAAAGCTTTATTTCCGTTACGGCGCAATGAACAGCGGCAAGAGCACCGCGCTGATGCAGGTGGCCCACAACTACGAGGAGCAGGGGATGCGGGTGCTCATCCTCAAGCCGAAGGTGGACACCAAGGGCAGCGGCGACCTCGTGAGCCGTCTGGGCGTCCGCCGCCCTGCCGATCTGCTGGTGCCGCCGGACATGGACCTGGTGGAGGCCGTCCGGGCCGCCAGCAGCGAGGGCCGGCCTCTGGCCTGTGTGCTCTGTGACGAGAGCCAGTTCCTCACTGCCGAGCAGGCCGAGCAGCTGTTTATGGTGACGGTAGAGCTGAACATCCCCGTCATCTGCTACGGCCTGCGCTCCGACTTCTCCCTCAAGGGCTTCCCCGGCTCCACCCGGCTTCTGGAGCTGGCCCACACCATCGAGGAGATGAAGACCATCTGCACCTGCGGCCGCAAGGCCACCTGCAACTGCCGCAAGGTCAACGGCCGCTTCGTCTTTGAGGGCGAACAGGTAGCCATCGACCTTGAGAACGATGTCCAGTACGTCAGCATGTGTCCCCAGTGCTATTTCCGGGAGCGCAGCGCCTTCTACGCCGCCCGCCGGTGACTCTCTTTCCTGATCTTATGCCGCCCGCGCGCCGGGCGGCATTTTTGTATCTTTTCTGCATCCGTGATATATCAGTCACGCCCAAATTCGCGCGTTTTTTGCACTATTGATATATCAGCTCGGGGCCGGAACTTTCTGTTATCGTCGCTTTTAATGTATACAACGCTCTTTCAACAAATTCTGCCTCGGCTACAAAATTCTTGCAATTCAGGCCAATCTTCCCCTGTTGCATCCCAGTTTTCTATGCAAATCGTTGAAGTATACAAGTTGCACAGTTTTTCGGTCCAAGTTTATTCATTCTGGCAATGACGTCAAAACCGGGCAAAAAATAAGCGCAATATTTGTACGTTTTCTGCCGCTATCACTACAATTTGCATCTTTCTTTTTTTTCTTGCTTTTGGTATCATATTTGTATACAACGGATGCTTTGCAGAGGCGTCCATGCAAGAAGATGTTTTCTACATAGGAGGAGAACGAAAATGAGCAAGGCAATTTCTCGTCGTGACTTTCTGAAGGTCTCTGGCGCTGTGGGTGCTGCCGGCCTGCTGGCCGCCTGCGGCGGCTCCGGCAACGCTGGTTCTACCGCCACTTCCACCACCGCTTCTTCCGCCGCAGCTTCCGTGGCCGGCCTGTCTTCTGACCCCGTCACCCTGACCATGAGCTGGTGGGGCGGCGAGTCCCGTCACAACGCTTACCAGGAGGCCATCAAGGCTTTCTCTGCTGAGCACAGCACCATCACCGTCAACCCCACCTTCGCTGCATGGTCCGGCTGGGAGGACACCATGTCCACCAAGTTCGCAGGCGGCGTCGCTGAGGATGTCTGCCAGATCAACTGGAACTGGCTGTACAACTACTCCAAGAACGGCCAGACCTTCATCGACCTGAACAGCGTCTCCGAGTACCTCGACCTGACCCAGTGGGATGAGGCCAAGCTGGCTGCCTGCAACGTGGCAAACTCTCAGCAGTGCGTGCCCGTGTCTATGACCGGCCGTATCTTCTACTGGAACAAGACCACCTTCGACAAGGCCGGCATCTCCTTCCCCACCACTCTGGACGAGCTGATGGCTGCCGGCAAGACCTTCCAGGAGAAGCTGGGCGATGACTACTATCCCCTGCACCTGGGCGCATACGACCGTATGATCCTGATGGTGTTCTACCTCGAGAGCAAGTACGGCAAGGACTGGGCCGACCCCTCCACCTCCACCCTGAACTACGATGCCGACCAGATCGCTGAGGGCATCGACTTCATCAAGAGCCTGGTCGAGGGCCACGTCATCATGAGCCTGCCCACCTACTACGGCTCCAACGGCGACAACGCTGCTCACCAGTCCAACGAGTGGATCACCGGCAAGCTGGCCGGCTGCTTCGAGTGGGACTCCGCCGCTACCAAGTACGCTGACGCTCTGGACGAGGAGAACAAGGCTGGCTTCACCGTGGGCGAGGAGATCAAGTTCGGCGATTACAACGGCGGCTTCTCCAAGGTCTCCATGGGTCTGGCCATCACCAAGACCTGCCAGCACCCCGCAGAGGCAGCTACCCTCATCAACTTCCTGCTGAACGAGGAGAAGGGCGCTTCCATCATGGGTTCTGAGTGCGGCATCCCCGCCTCCAAGGCTGGTCTGGCTGCTGCTCAGAGCGCCGGCAAGATCAAGGAGCTGGTGGCTGAGGCAAACGGCAAGGTCATGGCCTTCGTTTCCAACCAGCTCGACCCCCTGTTCGAGTCCAACGACCTGAAGGCTACCGGCACCGGCGTCTATCAGGAGGTGTTCGACACTCTGGATTACGACAATGTTTCCGGCGCTGACCTGGTCGATACCCTGCTGGACGGCATGGAGTCTGTCGGCTACACCGTCTAATTTCCGCCTCACAGACCTTTCGCGGCCCGCACACGCGCGGTGTTGACACGGGCCGCCCCGCATAAAGGAGTCTTGCAAGGGGCATCCCTTCCACCTACGGACGGATGCCCCTTTTTTGCAAGACGGTGATGACATTTTTTTGACAAAAATGTGTCCAAACGATTGTGCGGCGCACGAGACATATCCTTATAAAAGGAGGACCCCTGGATGAAAGAAAGCAAAGCGCCCTCTCTCGGGCGTACCCCGGCCCAGAAGTTTTTTGACAAATGGCAGGGCCTGTTCTACCTGATCCCCTGGATCATCGGCTTCGTCGTCTTCAAGGCCATTCCGTTCGGCCAGTCTCTGTACTACAGCTTTACGGATATGGACTTCTTCAACGGCATCCATCAGTATGGCATCATGAACTATGTGGACGCCTTCACCACTCCCAAGATCACCAAGGCGCTCATCACCACCTTCAAGTACAGCTTCATCACTGTGCCTCTGAAGCTGGTCTTCGCACTGTTCATCGCCTACATCCTGAACTTCAAGATCGCCTGCGTGAACGTGTTCCGCACCGTCTACTACATCCCCTCCATCCTCGGCGGCTCTGTTGCTATCGCCGTGCTGTGGAAGGCCGTGTTCCGTGATGACGGTCTGGTCAACACCCTCATCCGTATGCTGACCTTCGGCCACTTCCAGGGTCCCTCCTGGCTGAGCGACCCCAGCTACGCACTGTGGATCATCTGCTTCCTGCGTATCTGGCAGTTCGGCTCCGCCATGGTGCTGTTCCTCGCCGCTCTGAAGGGCGTGCCGGCCGACCTGTACGAGGCCGCCACCATCGACGGCGCAGGCAAGTGGCGTCAGTTCTTCTCCATCACCGTCCCGATGATCACCCCCATCATCTTCTACAATCTGGTCACTCAGATCTGCCAGGCTTTCCAGGAGTTCAATGGCCCGTTCATCATCACCAACGGCGGTCCCCGCGGTTCCACCACCCTCATCTCCATTCTGGTCTACAACTACGCATTCAAGTCCAACCAGATGGGCATGGCTTCCGCACTGGCATGGATCATGTTCGTCATCGTCTGCATCCTGACGATCATCGCCTTCACCAGCCAGAAGAAGTGGGTCTACTACTCGGATGAAAGGTAAGGTGTGACAGTATGGGAATGAAAGCTTCTAACGCCATCGCGACGTTTTTTAAGTACTTCGTCCTGATCCTGGTGGGCCTCATCATGATCTATCCCCTGCTGTGGATGATCAGCGCCACCTTTAAGGACAACAGCGAGATCTTTGCAGGCATCGGCCTGTGGATCAAGAACCCCACTCTGGAGGGCTACAAGAACGCGCTGAACAACTTCGGCGGTTCCATCAACATCCTGCAGGCCATGCTGAACACCTACAGCTACGTCCTGCCCAAGGTCATCTGCACCGTGGTCTCCTCCTGCATTGCAGCTTACGGCTTCGGCCGCTTCGACTTCCCGGGCCGGAAGATCCTGTTCAGCATCATGCTGGCCACCCTGTTCCTGCCTCAGGTCGTCCTGAACGTGCCTCAGTTCCTGCTGTACACCAAGTTCGGCTGGGTCAACAGCCCGTTCTATCTGGCCATCTGGGTCCACTGCGCATTCGCAACTGAGACCTACTTCGTCTACCAGCTGGTGCAGTTCATGCGCAACGTCCCCCGCGACCTGGACGAGGCTGCCGCCATCGACGGCTGCTCCTCCTTCCAGACCCTGTACAAGGTCATCGTCCCGATGCTGATGCCCGCTCTGGTGTCCTGCGCACTGTTCCAGTTCATGTGGAGCTGCAACGACTTCATGGGTCCCCTGCTTTACGTCCAGACCCCTGCAAAGTACCCCATGTCCCTGTTCGTCAAGCTGTCCATGGACGGTGATACGGGCTTTGCCTGGAACCGTATTCTGGCCCTGTCCCTGATCTCTATCCTGCCGCAGCTCATCGTGTTCTTCTGCGCACAGGATCAGTTCGTCGAAGGTATCTCCGCCGGTGCTGTCAAGGGCTAAGCTGAAGCCCCCGCCGCTCGGATCATCCCGACAAACATGAATGCCCCCTGTGCCTCTTCCCGTAGAGAGGACGCAGGGGGCATTTCCAATGTCAAAGGCTCTCCCCTTGGGAGAGCTGGCGCGTGAGCGCCTGAGAGGGCAAGGACGCCGACAGAGATGTACGGACTCTGCGATAATATTGCTCTGACAAAGAGGCTGCTTATCGCTGCGCAGCGGCTTTGTCGAAGCTGGCTTGCCCTCTCCGTCACCTTCGGTGACACCTCTCCCAAAGGGAGAGGCTTTTGTGGCACTCTATTTTCTGCTCTTCCGGTATTGCAGCGGCCCGACGCCCATCGTCTCCCGAAAAACGCGGCGGAAGTGGGCCGCAGAGGCGAAGCCGGTCTGCTCGGCCACGCTGCCGATGCTCAGCTCTGTCGTTTCCAGAAGCTTCTGTGCCGCCTCGATGCGGCGGGCGTTGATATAGTCCACGATGGACTGCCCCGTCACCCGCCGGAACAGCCGGCTCAGATAGTAGGGCGAGATGTAGAACCGCGCCGCCACCTCGGTGAGGGAAAGCTTCTGCCGGTAGTTTGCCGCAAGGTAGGCGCAGATCTGCTCCACCGTCTCGTTGCGGGGGCGGGCGTCGGCGGCGCTCTGCGCCCGGTGCTCCTGCTCCACATAGTGGAGCGTCAGTGCCAGATACAGCCCGCCGGGGTACTCCGGCTCGCCCATAGCGCCCCGCATCATCTCCAGCAGCGTCCGCAGACGGCTGGCCCACTGGACGCTGCCGTAAAGGGCCATCTGGCTGCCCGATGCAAAAAGGCGGAGGAAATCTTCGCCGGCGGCGTTCTTCATCTCGTGGAGCACTGCCAGCGGGAACTCGCACCCCAGCATTTCCGGCTGGGTGTGGCCTGCCTGCGACACCGCCCACGCCCCCGGCCCCAGCAGCAATGCGCAGCCGGGGCTGACCAGGAGCGACGTATCCCCGCACTGGACCGTGCAGCTGCCGCCCGAAAACAGAACGATATGGCACATCTCGGCAGGCAGCTCGAGCCGCCCGCCGGACAGCTTGAGCGCTCCCGCCGTGATCTTCGCGTTGAGTTTTTCCCGTTCGGCGCGCATCCGCCCTTCCCCCTTCTTGCTATGCCTGCCCCGCCGGGGCAGTGCTCCGATATTCTTATCCCCAGTGTACCATGCCCGCCCTCTGCGGGCAAGCCGCAAATCTACGCAAATAACTCAGGAGGCTGTAAAAATGAATCTGTCTCTCATCCGTTCCATGACCCGCAGCGCCGTCTTCGAGCTGGAAAACGGCAAGTGCTTCCGCCCGGAGCACCCCTTCGCCGTGGCTCTGAACGGCAAGACCATTTACGAAAGCTGCAACACCAACGTGTTCTCCCTCTTCTCCCTGACGCCGTCCACCGCCTACACCGTGGAGGTGGACGCCGAGGGTGAGCACCTGAAGCTGGACTTCACCACCGAGGCCGAGAGCTTCTTTGTGGACGCGTCCCGCTACGGCCTCGTCGCCGATGGCGAGACCGACAACACCGGCAGGCTGCAGGCTGCTCTTTCCACCTGCCCCAGGGGCGGCACGGTATATGTCCCCGCTGGCCGCTACCGCACCGCCAGCCTCTTCATGAAGAGCTGCACCACCCTCTACCTCGAGAAGGGCGCTGTGCTGCTGGGCGACAACGACCGCACCCACTACCCCATCCTGCCCGGCGTCATCCCCAGCGAGAACGAAGTGGACGAATACTACCTCACCGGCTGGGAGGGCAACCCGCTGAACAGCTTTGCGGGCCTGCTGAACATCACCCAGGTGCATGACGTCGTCGTCACCGGCGAAGGCACACTGGACTGCGACGCCCAGAACGGCGACTGGTGGATCGACCCCAAGGTCAAGCGCATCGCATGGCGTCCCCGCGCCGTGGCGATGGTGGACAGCGAGAACGTCTGCCTCCACGGCATCACCGTGCAGAACAGCTACTCCTGGACCATCCACCCCATCTTCGTCAAACACCTCGACCTGCTGAACTTCAACATCAACAACCCCTACAACGCCCCCAACACCGACGGTATCGACCCCGAGAGCTGCGAGTACACCCGCATCATCGGCGTGAACATCCACGTCGGCGACGACTGCATCGCCATGAAGGCCAGCAAGGTCTTCCTCGGCATGAAGCTCAAGAAGAGCTGCGAGCACACCGTCATCCGCAACTGCCTGCTGGACAAGGGCCACGGCGGCATCGTCATCGGCAGCGAGATGAGCGGCGGCGTCAGGGACATGGTGGTCACCCAGTGCCTCATGGACCACACCGACCGCGGCCTCCGCGTCAAGACCCGCCGCGGCCGCGGCAACACCGCCGTCATCGACGGTCTGGTGTTCCGCAACGTGGAGATGCGGGGCGTCAAGGCTCCCTTCGTCATCAATATGTTCTACTTCTGCGACCCGGACGGCCACGGCCCCTATGTCCAGTGCCGCGAGGCTCTGCCCGTGGACGAGTACACCCCGAAGCTCGGCACCCTGACCATGGAAGACATCGTGGCCACCGACGCACAGTTCGCGGGCTGCTACTTCGACGGCCTGCCCGAGCAGCCCATCGAGGGCATCTCCATGAAGAACGTCACCATCACCTTCGACCCCGACGCCAAGGAAGGTCAGGCTGCCATGGCCGACAACCGCCCGCTGGTCAAGAAGCTGGCCATCTACGCCGAGAACGTCAAGAACATCAAGCTGCACAACGTCAAGATCGAGGGCTACGAGGGCGAGCGCCTGCGCTTTGCCAACGTCGGCCATTTTGAGGAGGACTAAGCCATGACTCATGAAGAGATTTTGTCCATGCTGGGCGATTATGTGGACTACCTCATCGCCAATTCCAGCGCCGAGGCACCCATGTGGAACATCGAGAAGGTCCGCAGCGGCAAGCCCAACAAGTGGAACTACATCGACGGCTGCATGATCACCGCCTGCCTGAGCCTGTATAAGACCACCGGCGACGAGAAGTACCTGAAATTTTCCAGGGATTTCATCGACTGGTTCGTGCAGGAAGACGGCTCCATCAAGACCTACGACCCGAAGGAGTACAACCTCGACAACGTGAATCAGGGCAAAAACCTGTTCATCCTCTACGACATCTTCGGCGACGAGAAGTACCGCAAGGCCATCGACACCATCCGCAGCCAGCTGCTCACCCAGCCCCGCACCAGGGAGGGCAACTTCTGGCACAAGGAAATTTATCCGTGGCAGGTCTGGCTGGACGGCACCTACATGGCCCAGCCCTTCTACATGGAGTACGAGACCCGCTATAACAAGATGCAGGGCTGCATCGACAGCTGCAAGCAGTTCATGAACATCAAAAAGCACATGCGGGATGAGAAGACCGGCCTGTACTACCACGGCTACGACGAGAGCCGCCAGATGTACTGGGCCGACCCCGTCACCGGCTGCAGCCCCAACTTCTGGCTGCGGGCCATGGGCTGGTTCATGGTGGCGATGGTGGACGTGCTGGAGCGGATGGATGAGCAGCTCTACAACGAGTACCGCGGCATCATGGCGATGCTCAAGCAGACCATCGAGGACGTCCACAAGTTCCAGGACGAGGAGACCGGCATGTTCTGGCAGGTGATGGACCACCCCGGCGTCGAGGGCAACTACCTCGAGACCAGCGGCACGGCCCTCTTCGCCTACGCCGTGCTCAAGGGCGTGCGTCTCGGCTACCTGCCCAAGCGGATGGCCGCATGGGCCGAGAAAGCCTTCTACGGCACCTGTGACAAGTATCTGAGCAAGAACCCGGACGGCAGCCTGCAGCTGGACGGCATCTGCCTCGTGGCCGGCCTCGGCGGCAAGGACCACCGCGACGGCTCGCTGGCTTACTATTTCAGTGAGCCGGTGGTCTGCAACGACGCAAAGGGCGTCGGCCCGCTGGTGCTGGCCTACACCGAGATGATCGCACGGAAGTGATATGTACCCAGTTTTCTGGACACCGGATCAAAATTGAATAATTAAACTTCCATTATGGATGCTTCTCTGAATTTAGAGGGAGGCATCCATTTTGTTTTCGCTTGGATCCTGCTGTTATTGTAATAGTCAATATACTCGGCAATCGCCTTGGAGAAGGCTTCAAAGGAGGGATAATCCTTCTCAAATCCATAGAACATTTCATTTTTCAGTCTGCCGAAGACGGTTTCCATAATGCAGTTGTCGTAACAGTTGCCCTTTCGGGACATGGATTGAATGATTCCGTGCTTCTGAAGTTCACTGCGGTAGAATCTTGCTCTAAGAAACTGCCGGACTGCCGTTCACTTCCTACTGCCACTTTTTGGGGAAATCGCAACCAACTTTTTCATAAAAATCTGCCGGATTACCCTCACTTGCTACTGCCACTTTTTCGGGAAATCTATAACCAGCTTTTTCATAAAAGGCGGCGGGCGGCGTTCTCCCCTTACTCCCTACAACACTGCAAAAAGCAAAAATGACGGACTTTCCGGCAAGAACTTTTTTGGTGGCTCGGTCTTTCCCGACAATAGGGCGTTTCGGAAGCTGCGTTTTGCCCGCTGTCTGAAAAATGGCAGCCTTTTTTGGCTTCACTGTCTAATACGGAACTTTTGGAAATTTGCCAAAAATGGGCGCAAAAAAAGCAGCAAATCTTTTTCGGATTTACTGCTTCATGTGCCGCTGCGGGACGGAGGGATATCCAGTTTTTATAGTGGTTCAGTGTGGTAAACTGTGGCTTTCTCTTATAGATTTACGGTCATAATATATTCCTCACTATTTTCATCAACAACAGTAAATCCCACTTTCTCGTACATCTTCACTGCATAATTACTTTTCTGAACGGATAAGGATATTTTTGAATATCCAGCCAATCTTTCTACCTGTAATAGTTGTTTCAATAATGACGTCCCAATGCCTAATCCTCTGTATGTTTTGTAGACAGACATAGCAAGAGATGGAGTATCATTGTCAATGTGTCCATAATCATCCATAATTCTTACCCAAATAGCTCCTATCACATTTCCCTGCATTTCTGCAACTAAGGCTTTATCGTGTTTTCGATTTCCAAACTCAACGATATATTCTTGTAATTCTGGACATTCTATTACTGATTTAGGTGGCGGTTCAATTCCTTCTGGAATATAAATCGCTTCGTACAAAAAATCACTTAATAAACAGTATTCTTCACTTCTAATTTCTCGTATTATATAGTCCATAATTTCACTTCAAAGTCCGATTTTACTTAACAATATGTGCTGTGATAATTGTATAACTATATGAATTGATAGTAATTTTGGTATTTTCAACTTCGCAATACCAATTTTTACCCTGTTTGTATATATTGCAATTTTTATCTAACACCTTATTTTTGCAATACTCAACAACATCTGCTGTATCTATTTTTAGGTTTCTTTTAATTCTATCAATTCCCATTTCGGTTGTATGAATTTTATCAATATTATCAAGCAATATCTTTTTATCTTCCATTCTTTCTTTTCCTCAACTTCTAATTTACTTATTTCTTCTTTTTCGGTTTTGGAGCTGGTAATTCCTCATACATAGCATTAAACAAGCCTGCTAAAAAATTCTTATTATCAACTTCATCTACCAACAACATCCCTTTTGCTCCCTCATAGGGTAATTCATACGGAGCTGTCGGCATATAACTAATTGCTGATTTTACTGGTTTAACAAGCAATCTATCATCATAGATACCGCCTACAATCTTGCCACGATAATAAATGATAAATTCTCCCATCATTGGTTTATATGTAATTTCTTCTAAGCCGGATAGTTGTCCTAAAATAAAATTCAAATATTCTTTACTCGATGCCATTGTGTTTGCCCCACTTTTTACATTGTTCAATTCTTACCCCATTATCGCTTTGTTCCATGTCATAGGCAAAGGTATGAAGTAAAGAACAAACAAAATCATCACATTCTCCACAATGATTTTGAGATTTAGCTTCACAACAGGACTTAACCGGGCAGCTATCAGCCCAGAAAGGTTTATCCATATTTGCACAACCTTTACACCCTGTTGCTTCTCTAAAGCTACATTCACTGCATAATAATCCACATCTTGATTCAACCATAACAATTTACCTCCCTTTTGTTGTTTATGTAGTATAGCACATTAAACACGACATCTATATGTCATATTCTGTTTCTTTTTTAGCAATATTCTCTGCTTGCTGTTTTCTATCTTTGCAAAGTTTAAGCGGTTCTAATACTATTACTTTATCTCCAAAACTGAATACCCATGATTGCATATTGCTATAACTTGCAAAATCCCATTCAAAAAGTAAGTTTCCGTCATCTGTAACATAATAACAGTCTATACCAAATTCCTCAATTAAGCGATATTTCTCACTTTTAGGAAATATTGCTTTAAGATGAATTATATCAGTCGAAAAATAATCATCAAATTTTAGTTCCTTTTGAGGTATTTTGCGGGGAACAAACTTCTCTCTTTGAATATTCATGTTCCATAGACGGTTTAACTTAAAAAGGCGATAGTCTTTCCTTTCCATACAATATCCAAAAACATACCATGCCGACCATCTGAATATCAGATAATAAGGTTCAATCCGTCTTACGCTCTCACCTTTTTCAGAATAATATAAAAACGAAATATACTTGCTTTCTTGAATTGCCATTTTTATCAATTCTATCTTTTGTACTAACGGTTTTTGGTCATGAGATGACAGGTCAATAATAATATTGCCATTGGATTCTATTTGATTATTTTTCTTTGAAAGTTTTTCGGCAATATTAGCCAGATATGACCTTTTTGATATACTGTCAATTCCTTGCAATCCAGAAAATATAGCCTGCAACTCATCTTTGTTAAAAAGGGCTTTATCTATTTTGTAGCTGTCAAGAATGGATATTCCACCACCACTTCCTTGTGTAGTAACAATTGGAATACCAACTTTACAAATGTCTGCAATATCTCTGTTGATAGTTCTTCTTGATACTTCAAAACGCTTTGCAAGTTCAGGAGCTGTAACTTTATCTTTTTGGAGCAAAATAAATATAATACTAATTAAGCGGTCAATTTTCATTTTTTCTCTCCTCCTTGCGTTACATTATATCATACAAACACGACACCATATAGTCGTGTTCAAAATCAGTTTACGGAATAGTGTGGTGCTGGTAGTCTATCTCTTGTTTTTGATTATCTACTTCTTTATCTAACATGAGCATTGTCGCTGGGGATCAGGCAGTACCCGATGAACTCCTGCACCGTGGGGATGTCCTCCGGGTAGAGCAGGTCGTACAGAAACCGCAGCCAGTGGACGGGCAGCGTCAAAGGACGCATGACGAATAACAATCCGGCAGTAGGTATCATGGGTATAGCGGATATGTTCTTGATAGGCTTCGTATTCAGTCATGGAAAATCCCCCTTTCTTCGATTATGGGAAAGGGCGGCAGCACTTTTTGCTGTCGCCCTCTTGATTACCCACCAGCAAGGACAGTCGGGGCTGTCAACGGTGGGCGCAGCCCATTTACTTGCCGTTGACTGGCTCGGCTGGGTTTGCTATTTCTGAAAGATACAAAGTGCCGCAATGGGAAGATACATACTCAAAAGGGATAATCTCTGCCATAGCCCTTCAAACGCAATTATTGTTCCTCTACAATTCGGCTTATCAGCCATTACAAATAGCGCAAAAAAAACTATTGCAAAGATAAAGCAAATTAAAGATAAAATTCCTAGTAACCCATTAGACACTTTGAAAAAATATAATCCAACAAACAATGGTGCAAGTGTTAAAAGTAGAAAACCTATTACTGAACCATAACCATGTATCTTTGCGGAAAGAGTTTCAAGGCTTTTGGTTTCTCCAACTGAAAAAATCCCGGAAAGAATACAACCGCCTACGGCGTAAATCACAATGACGGAAAAAAGCATTATGGATATAGAACTTGATATTTGTGCGACCGTAGGATAAAGCTGTAAGGTGCTGATTAAAATTGCAATTCCAAACACAATCAGCCAAATATTATAGATTAAATGCAACGGTGCTTTTGAATTTCCTAAAACGCTCATTACTTGTGTCAAATGACTATAGCCTTTGTAAGTGGGAGCTAATAAAAACGGGATAATTAAATCGGCAATTAAAAGAAAGGGCAAAATATTTGAAAAGCTATTTTTCATCATAACCTCCTTTGAAATGCCCTAATCCTTTCAAAATTTTTACAGCAACCTCTTTCATTACATCAGCCTTAACTACAGCTATTCCTTGTTCTTCATCTCCCAAAACGAGTAGAGTATCTCCGGGATTTATGTCAAATATTTCTCGCGCTTCTTTCGGAATGACAATCTGCCCGCGCTCTCCAACCTTAACAGTTCCAAATATGTGCTTTCCCTTTGGCATGGACATTATATAACATCTCCTTAATTCATATTTTTCATATTTACATGAAAAGTATACACCACTTCAATAGAAATGTCAAATCACCTTAGCAGATTACGGAATAATGGAGATAGCCGTCTTTCATATTGTGGTGTTACTTTATCGTACATGAGCATTGTTGCTGGGGATCAGGCAGTACCCGATGAACTCCTGCACTGTGGGGATGTCCTCCGGGTAGAGCAGGTCGTACAGAAACCGCAGCCAATGGGTGGGCTGTGGGGCTTTCGGGTCATATTTGACCGGGAGCCGGTTGCGGACGATCTCCGGCTTGCCCTCTTGAAAAGTGCCGTCCAGATACAGGGTTCCGTTTGCCAGTGCGATACGGTCGGTGACAGGTGGAAAGTCCTCTACCTGTGCCGCCAGCTTCAGCACGTCTACCACATTGGTGACCTTCTTGGCGAGGTTCGCCCCAACGTATTCACGCATCATCTCGAAGATCTCGCACCGCAGGGGCATGGGGGCCACCATTCTGCCGTCCGGGGTGAAAAATGCGCCGTTCGAGTAAAGCAGCTGGTGGGTGCTCAGAAAATCGCCACACAACGACCTGCACCTGACCATCCCTTCCGGGATGGCCTTGGTTCGGGTTCGTTATGCAGCGATAAGAAAGCTAAAAACTTGCTCCGGCTCCTTCGGGAGCCGGAGCTGGAACTCCAAGTAACTATCTTATATTAAATTATCGGGGTAGATTACCACAAAAATCGCAGTGTGTCAACAAAAAGTTTTGAAAACACGTCACTTTCGGCAGCTTGCAAGAAAACGCAAGGGAAACTTTGGCAAAAAGAGAGAGGGCCGGACGGTGTCAGCCCTCTTGACGGCGATTTAGATTAACGTAGTGTCCGCAAAAAATTCCACTTGACAATCCAATATTGCCTTGCTATAATTCAATTTGCAACCAGTTTGCAAATTCGAGAGAGGAGGGCAATGGAATGAACTGCACCGCAAAACAACGCCGCCGCGCTGCGTGGACGCTGCTGGTTGGTTTCCTTCTGACCATTTTGGTTTCATTGACGTTCTGTGCGGAAGAAGTCAACCACGACTGCACTGGGGCAGACTGCGCCATCTGCGCACAGCTGAAACTTTGCAAGAATATCCTGCACGCCGGAAAAGATGGTTCCGGGCCGTTCATTCGGACACCCGCGCCGCATTTTGTGTTGGCAGCTTTGCTGTCGCTTTGCTCTCCGCTTTTGCTGATAAAAACACCGATTCGACTAAAGGTAAAACTGTCGGATTAAGAAATGCTTGTCCGTATGATTCTTGATATCAAACAAAGGAGCGCATTTCTATGAAAAAATTCAAACGTATATTCGCTGTATTTTTTTGCCTTTTACTGGCTTCTGGTATTTTGGGTGGCTGTGGGAAGGCCGGATCCTCGTCCATTTCTGCACCATCCGCATCACAGAGTGGCAGCAAGCCGCTGAAAATCGTCACGACTATTTTCCCGGAGTATGACTGGGTGCGCGAAATCCTCGGCGACAAGGCCGATAATGCCGAAGTCAGCATGCTTCTGGACAACGGCGTGGATTTGCACAGCTATCAGCCCACCGCAGATGATATTATTAAAATCGCAGACTGTGACTTGTTCATCTATGTTGGCGGCGAATCGGATGGCTGGGTGGAAGATGCCCTGAAAGAAGCCACCAACAAAAATATGAAGGTTATCAATCTGCTTGATGTGCTGAAAGATACTGTTAAGACAGAGGAAGCAATGCCCGGTATGCAGGCAGAGGAAGGACATCATCACGGATATTCCCGCTTTGCCGATAGCGACGTGCGGGATAGAAGCCTGTCCGATTGGGATGGCGAGTGGCAGTCTGTTTATCCTTATCTTCAAGAGGGTATTCTGGACGAAGTGATGGAACGTAAAGCAGAAAATGGGAACAAAACGGCGGAAGAATACCGTGCCTATTACGAAACGGGTTATAAAACGGATGTTTCCAAAATTACAATCAATGCCGAAAATAACACGATGTGTTTTGTGAAAAACGGTGTTGAGGCAAAGGCTGCCTATCAATATAAGGGCTACCAGATTTATGACTATAAATCTGGCAGCAGAGGCGTACGATATTTCTTCGAGGCAACCGATGGTGATGCTGATGCACCTAAGTATGTGCAATTCAGTGATCATGGCATTGCACCGGGCAAAGCGGAACATTTTCACATTTATTTCGGCAACGAAGGCTTCGATGCACTCTCTCAGGAAATGGAGCATTGGCCGACTTACTATCCGATGGATATGAGCGGTGATGAAATCAAGGAGGATATGCTGGAGCACGCGGAGAAAGAATATGACGAGCATGTATGGCTGTCGCTGAAGAACGCTGAAGCTCTCTGCAATGCAATCACCGATGCACTGGAAGAGCTCGACCCTGCTAACAAAGATGCCTACGCTGCTAACGCTGCATCCTATCTGGAAAAGCTGGCCGCTCTGGATGGCGAATATCAGACGGTGGTGGACAATGCCGCCCGGAAAACTGTGCTGTTCGGCGACCGTTTCCCGTTCCGCTATCTGGTGGACGATTACGGTCTGAGCTATTATGCCGCGTTTGCAGGCTGTTCTGCGGAAACGGAAGCCAGCTTTGGGACCATTTCTTTCCTTGCTGGCAAAGTGGATGAACTGAGACTGCCCTGTGTACTGACCATTGAGGGCGCACAGCACAAAGTTGCCGAAACTATCGTGCAGAATACCGCCGAAAAGAATCAGTCCATCCTGACGCTGGATTCCATGCAGTCCACCACATCCACCGATGTGGCAAACGGAACGACCTACCTTTCCGTGATGGAAAGCAATCTGGATGTGCTGAAACAGGCTCTGAACTAAAGGAAGGAACCGTCATGTCTCAGCTCATTTGTAAGAACCTTCTCGTTGGCTATGAGGGAAAGGCCATTCTGGATCCTCTGAACTTTGAGATTCACGCAGGCGGCTATCTTTGTGTAGTTGGTGAAAACGGTGCAGGAAAAAGTACCTTGATGAAAACCCTGCTCGGTTTGCAGCAGCCTATTTCCGGACAAATCGAGATGGGCGATGGCCTGCGCCGGAACGAGATCGGCTATCTGCCCCAGCAGACCATCGTGCAGAGGGATTTTCCAGCGTCGGTGCAGGAAATCGTGCTGTCTGGCTGCCAGAGCCGTTGTGGACTCCGCCCATTTTACAGTCGGGAGGAAAAGCAGCTTGCGCAGGATGCCATGCACAAAATGCAGATCGGGTCGCTGGCAAAACGCTGTTACCGGGAGCTTTCCGGCGGTCAGCAGCAGCGCGTCTTGCTGGCGCGCGCCCTCTGCGCTACCCGGAAAATGCTGCTTCTGGACGAGCCTGTTTCCGGCCTTGACCCAAAAGCGACTACGGAAATGTACCATCTGATTGAAAAACTGAACCAGCAGGAGGGCATTACGGTTCTGATGATCTCCCACGATATTCAGGCTGCGGTTTGCTACGCAAGCCACATTCTTCATGTTGGTGAAACGATCTTTTTCGGTACACGGGAAGCGTATCTGCAAAGCCCGCAGGGGCGGCTGTTTGCGGCTGGGAAAGGCGGTGCAAAATGAGCCTATTGGAAAAGCTGGCTTTTTACTGGAACTATCCCTTTGTCCGCTATGCGCTCATCGTGGGCGTTCTGATTGCCCTGTGTTCTTCGCTGTTGGGCGTGACGCTGGTGCTGAAACGGTTCTCCTTTATCGGAGATGGCCTTTCTCATGTGGCGTTCGGCGGCATGGCCGTTGCGACCGTGCTGGGAATGTCCGACCATATGCCGCTGACGCTGGCCGTGACTGTGGCCTGCGCAGTCCTGTTGCTGCATACCGGACAAAACACCCAGATCAAAGGTGACGCCGCCATTGCTATGGTGTCCGTTGGCGCGCTTGCAATGGGCTATCTGCTGATGAATCTGTTCTCGACCTCGGCGAATCTGTCTGGCGATGTGTGCAGCTCCTTGTTCGGCTCTACCTCGATTCTGACCTTGACAAAATCGGAAGTATGGCTCTGCATAGGGCTTTCCATCATCGTGGTCGCGGTGTTTATGCTGTTCTACAACAAGATATTTGCAGTCACCTTTGACGAAGACTTTGCACAGGCCGTTGGAACCAATGCAAACGGATACAATCTGCTGATCGCCATTGTCATTGCCGTCATCATTGTGCTGGCAATGAACCTTGTCGGCTCTCTGCTGATTTCTGCACTGGTGATTTTTCCGGCTCTTTCGGCGATGCGCCTGTGCAAGAATTTCCGCGCCGTCACCATCTGCTCGGCGGTATTGTCCGTGAGCTGTGCCTTTGTGGGCATCGTGGCTTCGGTTCTGGCCGGAACGCCGGTCGGCTCGACCATTGTAGCGGTTGACATGGTGGCTTTTGGCTTGTGCTGTCTGGCCGGAAAACTGCTGGGGAGGGCATCATGAAACAACTTTTGAAAGGAGTTCTGCTGCTCTGTGCCGCCGCCGCATTGACTGCCTGCGGCGCAAAGTCCGAAGCTGCATCTTCCGTGGTGACGGTTTTGCCGGAGCCTGCATCTTCTAGTGCTGTTACTGCACCTGCCCCGGAACATCCCGTGCAGCTCCCGGAAAGCAGCACTGCTGGCGCAAGCGATCTTCACGCCGGTATGGATGCAGACCTCGATCTGACCCAGCTTAGCAGTACAGTCGTATACGCCGAGGTGTATAATATGCTTTTTACCCCGGAGAGCTACACCGATAAAATTGTTCGTATGACGGGCGAATATCAGGAGTATACAGATGAGCAGACTGGTGAACTGTATCATTCCTGCGTCATCTACGATGCGCTTGCCTGCTGCCAGCAGGGAGTGGAGTTCGTGCTGACTGATGGCGATTACCCGGAAGAAGGCACAACCATTACCGTGGTGGGACGGTATGAAACTTATACTACACCCTATTATGATTATTTTCATCTGGTGGATGGAGTAAGGGAAAAGTAAATCAAACAAAACGAATCCCGGCAAGTGCCTACCTTGTAGAACACCTGCCGGGATTTGTTGTTACGTTGGACTTCATCTTCCAGCCTGCCATGGTCACAGCCTAGTGACAGATAATATTCCACCTCCCCTTTCATCACCATCTGCGCATACTCCAGCGGCTTATTGTACAGCAGCCAGTCCAGTTCTGCCCGCTGTGCCGGGGTGTTGCCGTACTCGTCTTCGATGGCGATGCAGTCGACGGCAAGGGGAGTGCCACCCTCGAACCGAGCTTCCACCCGGTTGGTGTCCATGTTGCAGCGGCAGGAAAGCAGGTTGTTCATATTGCTCTGCACAAAATCCTGCATCGTTTGGTGTAAAATTGGCGTATGGTGTAGTTTTTGCTGGAAATCCATCAAAAGAAAAAGCCTGAAACTTCTCGGTACATCAAGAAGTTTCAGGCTTTGTTTTGCTTAAATTGGAAATTTACTGCTCAATCGGCTTCATCGTGGGGAGCTTGACTGGTGGTGATTTATAGCTGTTTACAAGTGTTCATAAGCCTTTGTTTGTGCAAGATAAAAAGGTCTTGTTTTTCGCAACTCTACGCAACCGTTTACAGCTATTCTCAAATTGGTGGTAAGTCAGTGGTAAGGCTGGTGGTAAACTTATTCGTCCTCGTGAGAGTGCCAACGCTTCAGGACTTCTTCCACCTGCCTAATAAGCTGCTCCTTGTTCGGCATATACAAGACGTACCGGGATGCAAAAATCTGGTTTGACAAACCGCCCAGCGCATACTCGGCTGCTACGCTGTCCTTGTCGGTGCAGAGGATGATGCCGATAGGAGGATTATCTTCCGGGTCGTTGACCTCTGCGGCGTAGTAGTTCAGATACATATTGATTTGTCCGGCGGCTTCGGGCGTGAGCTTGGTGGTTTTCAACTCGATCAGCACATAGGCGTGTAAAATCTTATTGTAGAACACCATATCCACATAGTAGTGGGTGTTGTTCACTGTGACACGCTGCTGTGTGCCGACAAACATAAAGCCCCGGCCAAGTTCCAGCAAGAAATCTTCGATTTGTCGCACCAGTGCTGCTTCCAAATCGCTTTCAAGGAACGGCTTTTCTTCCGGCAGCCCCAAAAACTCGAATACATACGGGTCCTTGATGATGTCCTCCGGCTTAGTGTAGTCCACACCTTTTTCAGCCAATGCTAAAACTTGTTCCTTATTGGCATCCCCACGAGACAAGAGCAGCCGTTCAAACAGGGAACTTTCAACCTGACGTTTCATTTCACGGACAGACCAGCCAGAATTGACCGCTTCCTTTTCGTAGAAGCTGCGCTTCTCCTTATCGGAAATGGATAACAGCTCACAGTAGTGCGACCAACTCAATTTTCCAGACACTGTCTGGAAAATTGGATAGCTGAGATAGAACTGCCGCATATTGTAAACATTCGAGCGCGAAAAGCCCTTGCCAAGCTCCTTTGTCAACGCCCTGGAAAGCTGCGATAAGGTCTTTTCACCATATGCGGCACGGATGCTGTCATTTTGTTCACAACGAACAACGACCTCACCAATCTTCCAATAAGTTGACAGCAGTTCCTGATTGACCTGCTGTGCTACATTTTTACGGGAAGCTTCCAGCAGAGAACGAATCTCGCTCACTGCCGGAACAAGAACCTGTGCTACTGGGGCTGCAGATTTATTTTCCATCAGTCATTTTCCTCCTTTCCATCCTATGTCGAACTGGCAGATAAAAATTCAGCAAACTTGTCGATTTCTTTTTTCTTGAGATTTTTTGTGGCCTCAGTGTAGATGTTCATGGTAGTGGTAATATCGGCGTGGCCCAGTACGTCTTGAATAACCTTCATGTTGATTCCGGCCTCGCAAAGCCGGGTAGCGCAGGTGTGCCGCAAGGAATGGCAACTAAACTTCGGAAGCAGGACAAGGTTCTTCGGCTTGATTGTACCGCTTTCGCATTTTGCCAGCTGTTCCCCGTTGCAGTCGCGGATGATACGGTCAACGCCTTTATTGATGGTGCTGTGATGCTGGCACTCGCCAAAACGGTTTACAAAAATAAAATCCGTATAGCCATCAATCGTCACCTTGCAGGAAATTCCAGTTTTCTTCTGATACTCTCGCTCTTGTACAAAAGCAGCCTTGACTTCCGGAGTCATAGGCACAATTCGGTTTCCAGCTTCTGTTTTGGGTGTATTGATTCCGTACAGACAACCTTTCTCCCGGTGGCTGTAATAAATCAACGTGTGATTTACACTGATTTCACCCGTATCAAGGTTGATGTCCTCCCAACGCAAACCCGTTGCCTCACCAGCACGGAGACCACATTCCACCATCACGGTAATGATGGGAAGCCAGTGATTGTACTTCTCGCTGTTTTTCAAGAAGTTCATCAACAGCTTCTGCTGGCCTGCGGTCAGAGCCTTGCGGCGTTCACTGTCCAGATTGTGCGTCTGTTTGAGTTCTTTCAACGCATTATCGGATGGATTGATACGGAGATATTCGTCCTCCACTGCAAAATCCAGCACCTGATGCAGCACGGTATGGATGTTCTCCACCGTTGCCACTTTCAAACGCTGTGAATCCACAAGGCCGTTGTAAAACCGCCGCACATCCGACTTTTTCAGGCTTCCGACCTTCCGCTTCCCAAACTCCGGGAATACGTACATCTTGTACATATACTCGTAATTGACCAGTGTATTGGCTTTCAGCCCCTTTTTCAGTTGCAGCCACTGCTCGTGAATGTCATTGATGGTCGCGTTCCGCGCTTCTGCACGGATGCCATCACTGCGGTCACGCTGAATCTCTGCTTCTTTCTCACGAAGTTCTTCCAGGCTTTTGGCGTACACATTGTTGCGCTTGCCGTTTTCACTGCGCCAGCGGTACTCATACGTTCCGTTACTGCGCTGATATTCACCTTCCTTTAGAACACGCTTCTTTGAGTCTTTTCTTCTTTCTGCCATCGTTATGTCCTCCATTGTTGGCAGAAAGCAACCTACAGCTTAATCATACCATACCGCCGAGGTGCTTTCAACTGCCGACTTCATTTTTATTGTCAAATCGAAAATAATCGGTCAAGGTGTTCATCCAGCCTGCGGCGTTTCAACAGCCGTTTTGTACCATTCCAGAGAACAAAGGTGCAGTCTTTGGAATCGCTCATTTCACGCAGCTTGTTGATACCAATGCCGGAATAAGCTGCGGCTTCTTCCAGCGTCAGATTGCTTTTCTCCCAGACCGGAACTTGTCGGGACTTGGTCCCTCCATCTTGCTGCGCAAGACCGTTCCGTCGCTTAAAAGCCCCACTGGGGCTTTCATTGCTCCGCTTCGCTGCGCAAACGCGAACTTGTCGGGACTTGGTCCCTCCATCTTGCTGATGCAAGACCGTTCCGTCGCTTAAAGTCCCCACCGGGGACTTCATTGCTTCGCAAACGCGAACTTCTTTCATAGGCAAAACCTCCGTGTTTTTGTTTGTAACCAACAGACTGTAACCACAACAGAAAACTTTTTCTGCAATGGTGTGCTGGCAATTTTCCGTATTTATTTTTTCTTATCAGTTACAGGTTACATGGTTACAAATAGGAAAAAACATTTGGAACGATGCAGTTTTTTGACAGATGAAGGATGTAACCACACCTGTAACCAACAATGTAAAGCAGCCCTTCAAAACGGAAATCCCATCTGTTGGGCTTCTTTGTCTGTCAGTTCTACGAAACCATCTGCATCCACTTTTGCAGCGGTTACACGCTTCCAGCCTTTCTGCACGCCATATTTCGGGTAGCGTTTGGCTGCTTTATGGGCTATCCACCCCTTGATTTCGCCATTCGCAATTCCAGCAGTCATGATCTCACAGATGGCACGGGTTTCCCACTCCGCAGGAAGATTCAGATTGCCCAGTGCCTCAGCGTAAAGCTGTTTGGAACATACCCGGTCACCCGTGTAATCCTCCAGAAACGCATAGATCATACCAGCCTGCGTATCTTCCTGCATGAAATCTTTCTGGCAAATCTGCAAGGCCTCCTGCATGGCAGGGCTGAATGTCAGCTTATAATCACCGCTGTTGTAAATCGTCATGGCTTCTGCCCAAAGCTGGTCGATATAGGCACGGGATTCCGCTTCGTTATCCAGAATATGTACTTCAGCCTGTGCTGCATCCACCGGGATGGGGATAAAGCGTCGGTTTCCTGCACGGTCACGGGGGAGAAAATCCTGTCGGTTGGTCGTACCTGCAAAGACACATTGCCGCAAACGGTCTGCCGGGTGCGTTTCATACGGGATTTTGTAGGTTTCTTTCTGCTTGCTGAGAAAGCTCTTGATTTCTTCAATGCTTTTGGCATTGGCAGTCGCAATCATTTCCGACATTTCCATGATCCAGTGGCCTTGCAGCTTGCGGAACACGTTATCATCGTCCAGTCGCCGCAAATCATCCGAGAACCATTCATCTTTGATAGCAAGCAGCCGGAAGAAAGAGGATTTTCCTGCACCCTGCCCACCGACCAAGCAAAGCATCATTTCAAACTTGCAGCCGGGATGAAACACCCGTTTGATAGCTCCCAACAGAAAAATCTTCAAGGCTTCTGCGGTAAGCTCATCTTCTGCCACACCGAGAAAGCGATGCAAAGCGTGGCTTATCCGCTCTGTGCCATCCCACTTCAAGTCATTCAAGTAGTCCCGGATAGGGTGATAATGATTTTCGTTGGCAACAATGCGAATTGCTGCAGACACCCTTTTTTCGCTGTACAGGCCGTATTTTTCCATTCGGCGCAGAATGTACATCATATCGGTGTCGGTCAGCGTAGGGCCGGAACGCTGCCAACCCATCGGCTTTACAATATCAATACGTTCACTCAGCAGATTCAGCCGGATGGAATCTGCAAGAACTGGGTCGTTCTGCAAAACAGTCACACAGTTTTGAATCGTGTTCTGAACACCACCTTTTTCAGCCTGCGAGAGCATTTTGCGGATGTTGGAAATGGTCGATCTCGTATTTTCGGATTCGTTGGGCAATCTGTTGAACCTCCTTCCGATGCTCGGTGAGAAAATGTCGATTCTCTATCAGATATTGGATGTAATCAGTATAATGCAGGCCGGCAACAAAGCAGGGATGCAGTTCTTCCTCTGCTGACTTCGGCGCAAATCGTTTGCGCCAGTCATCTAGAATCGCGCTGCACTCGTACAATGTTTGGATTGGGTTTTGACTTTTATATTCCACAATTTTCGGATACTGTAGTGGAAAAACAGGATTCCCCGAAAGTCCAAAATCTGCGACCAGCTTTTCCGCCGCCTTCCGCAAGGACAGCTGAAACAGTTTTGCGGTGAAGTCGATTACATCACCATCCGCTCCACAGCCAAAACAGTGAAACCGGGAATCCACTTTCATGCTGGGATTGCGGTCTGCATGGAATGGACAGCAAATCATACTGCACGGTTGGGTTGAAAGCCATAGGCTTCTGCGGTCTGCCGGGTAGTGATATTCCGTTTTACGATTTCAAATAAATTGTTGTTCTTGAAAATTGACCTCCTTCTTATTTTCAAAAGTCCCTGCCGGATGGGAAAGCCCTGCACGGGCTTACGCATCCGGCAGGGTTCCGGGGTGCGGGGTGGAAGACCCTGCTGATTTACAGGCTCATATCATAGCTGCGCTTCTTGGCTCGCGGCCGCTGTTCACGCTGCTGCAATTTTTCCATTTCAAGGATGCTGTCAACATTGGCAAGTGCCGTCTGTATTTCTGTATTGCGTTCCTTAAAATAGTGGTATGTTTCATACCGTGCATCCTTTGTGCACATCAGAAGTTCTTTTTCTGCCCGGAGATCTTTCATCGAAGGGAATTTTTCGTCTAGGAAATCCCGCTTTAGAAATTGACGCGCTTCCTCGTATTTTGCAATTTCATCGAAGTGGGTTTGCCGAAAAATTTTCTTGTTAGGTGCTTTCAGAAATTCGCTATAAACAGATTTTGTAGAAAAATACTGACCCAAATGATGAATCTGCTCGTTGACCTTTTTCAGCTTGACTTCCGTGAGTTTCGCATCACTTCGAGCCGTCGCCATTTTTCGGTCAATACTCTCGGCAGCTTCATAAAGTTTTTCGTATGAATCATATCCGTGCTCTTGCACATAGAGAACGGTCTGGGCCATCTTCTGTAAATTTGAGATTTTGACTTTCTGGGCATAGGCATAGCTCTGCTGGGCTTTTACGCAATCCTGCAAATTTACAACCAGCCGGAGATTCGACTTGATGTACAGCGCATCCATAGGATCATTGACACGACACTGCTGCTTTTCTTTCTCGGCTGCGTTGCACTGAAAAAGCAGTAAAAGATGCTCACGGTCAAAACTGGTTCCCAGCGTTCTGGCAGAGATAAATTTCTCCCTGTCTGCTGGAAGGTAGCCGAATCGCCCTCGATGGTCTTTCACCAAAATGCCGTATTCCAGCTTTAAGAGGTTTTGGAAATCCATAAAAGATGCAGATCGTTTTGCTATATCGGTAATGGCATTTCGGATTTTTTCCTTCTCCGTTTCAAAAGTCGTCTTTGCTGGTGTGAACCCATCGCCAAGAAGTTCCAGATTGGTAAGGTCCAGGTTGATCTGTCCGCGCCGTTTAGCGTAATATTCCTGCTCCGAAACTTTAGAGAGAGAGGGGGGGAAAGCAAATCGATCTGATTCAAGTTTTCCCTCATGCAAATATCCATCAGAGATTTCTGTAAATGTTTCAAGTAGTCTTTTGTCAGATGGTGCTTGTGCCCTGCCTTGCAGTCAATGGGTCGCTCCATAAAGGACTGCTTAGGTACATCCAGCTTTCGCAAACCGTTGATTACGATATGGACATGAATATTTCCGCTGCCATTGTGACCGTCCATGTGCGTACAGACCAATGCCTGATGCCCCGGAAAATTTGCTTTTGCGTATTCCAGTCCAAGCTCCTGTGCCCGTTTCCCTGTCAAGCAATTTTCTGTGCTGTCCCGTGGGTCAAAGCTGATGATGTAATGATGGCTTTTGATTTCATTCTTATTTTTGTTCTTCTGATATTCGCGGTTCAGCTGCTGGCAGGCCGCATCGAAGGAATAGGGTTCGCAGTTCAGGCCGTCCAGACAAAACTCATCCCGCATGATACGATTTCCGTTTTGGTCAAGGATCGGAGTTTTCCGAAGCTCGTTATGCTTGAAAATCAGATACTCCAGCGCAGCACCATAGTTGGAACTCTTACTTGCGATGTGCTTTAAGATTGCCATAATTCTTTCCTGCCATTTCTGCGACTTGCTCCCGCATTTCAAAAATACAGGAAATTGCATGGTTGATGTTTTCGAGCATAGCGCGCGACTGGATACCGCCGCTGTTGAAGAACGCCGCGATCTGGTTCAGATTATTCCCGATGGCGGCAAACTCCCGTGTGATGGCTTCAATTTCGTCCGGGTGGACATAGAACACATACGAGGTATTCACGCGGCCTCTCATCAGCATCTGCGCTGTAAATTCAGAGAGGGTCATTCCGGCATCTTCTGCCTGCCGGTGTAAAAGTTCATGTACTACTTCTGGACTGGAATGGGACAGCACGCAGTCTATCGGCAGTGCAATTAAGGCGAGCTGCCGGGATAACCTGAAATTGACAAAGGCCAGCGTTCCCTATGACGCTATCAAACAGGCTGTTGTCCGAGTGTTCAGCGTCCTGTTGCTTTTGGCCTCGGTCTGGTTCTGGCTGGACGGCTCCCTGCCGCTGGCCTACGGTCTGATTTTGGTGATTGCTTCTTTCATGGTCTTCAACGATTTGGAGAACGCCGGGAATATGGCCTCTTTGCTGCAAATGCTGGCGGCCTCGATGGATACGGCAAACTCCATTGATGACACACCGGTAATGGACGAGAAAGGCGCTGATATTACGCCGAAGTCCAGCGAGATCGTGTTTGACAAGGTGGATTTTTCCTACGCAGACCGTAAGATATTAGATCAGGTCAGCTTTACCATTCCCGAAAAAACGACTACGGCCATTGTCGGCCCTTCCGGGGCAGGAAAGACAACGATGTGCAACCTGATTGCCCGTTTTTGGGATGTGAATGCCGGGAAGATTACCATAGGCGGTACGGATGTACGAGATTTCAAGCTGGACAGCCTGATGAAGAATATCTCGATGGTGTTCCAGAGCGTGTACCTATTTGCAGATACGATTGAGAACAATATCAAGTTTGGCTGCCCGGATGCTACCCATGAACAAGTGGTTGAAGCGGCGAAAAAGGCTTGCTGCCATAACTTTATTTCTGCCCTGCCGGATGGCTATGACACCGTGATTGGCGAGGGAGGCGGTACTTTGTCCGGCGGCGAGAAACAGCGGATTTCCATCGCCCGCGCCATGCTGAAGGACGCACCTATCATCATTTTGGACGAGGCAACAAGCAGCGTTGACCCGGAGAATGAGGATGAATTGCAGCGGGCTATCGAGGCATTGACCCATGACAAGACCATCATCATGATTGCCCACCGTCTGAAAACCGTCCGCAACGCCGATCAGATCCTTGTACTGGACAACGCTCATATCGTCCAGCGCGGCACTCATGCGGAGCTGATCCAGCAAAAGGGCCTGTATGCCGATTTTGTATCGGCCAGACAGGAGGCCATCGGCTGGAAGCTGGCTCAGTAAAGGAGGTTCAGATGAAACTTCATGCGTCCGGGGAGGACTACATGGAAACCATCCTTGTTCTCCAAAAGAAACGCGGTATGGTGCGCTCCGTAGATGTAGCCCGGCACATGGAGGTGTCAAAACCCAGCGTGTGACATGCAGTGGCTACCTTGCGGGACGGCGGCTTTCTTATGATGGACGAAGATCACTTTCTCCATCTGACCGATGTAGGCCGCGAGGTTGCCGAAAAAATCTTCGAGCGACACTGCTTCTTTACCGAGCAGCTTATCGCCGCAGGCGCTGACCCCAGGACTGCGGAGGCTGACGCCTGCCGGATTGAACACATCATCAGCGATGAGAGTTTTGACCGGCTGAAAGAGGCAGCCGAACAAGAGCAAAACTAAAACTGAATAAGCCAAGCGATCCTGCCCCGCAAGACGGGGAAAGAAAAAACCGTTGCAGGGCAGGCAGCTTTGTGCGCCCATAATAGATTTTCAAAGACTGCGGCGGTTTTGAGTACATCAAGGCCGCCGTTCCTTATGCCCTCGACAAAGGAGTGACGACTACACGCTGACACGGCGGCTTTAGGAGGGAGCCGCCGTGAAGCAAAGACCGCTTCGACATAATTCGGCAGGAATTTACCTGTCAAAAAAAGTCTGACCGTCAATCAGCCCCCATCTGCTTATAAACAGGCACTATCGTGGCTGGTCTATAAGCGTCATAAGTCCTCTTTTAGCAGCGCCAGCCGCCGTTCTTCGGATGCTGGCGCTTTTGCTTGTCGTTTTTTCGGGAATTTCCCCGAAAGGTGTCGCTCACCGCCTTCATTTCGGTTCACCCGTCAACCCGTGAATCGAAATGGAGGTACATAATGCAGAAGATCAATCTTCGGGAACTGTATACAGACAACCTCCTGCATTATAGAATCCCGAAAACTTCCAGATAATCAATATTATCGGAAGTTTTATGCCGCAACGACCTTTAAGGTTAAACCTCTCCAATTATTACTATACCACGACTTGATTCGGTGGGCAACAAGACATATCAGTATTTTTTCGAAATGCTCTTAATATCTTCCAAGCATGAAAAGCACCCCTGCCAATCTATGTGTCATCGCACATTTCATTGGCAGGGGTGCTTGTGTTTATTGTAGGCTGCTTTCCGTTTTACTGATGCAAATTATCAAATTTGGTGGTAAGTTGGTGGTAAATCCACGTTGTTCCAGTATCGAACACCACAATTTCAAATGAAACAAAGCCATTTTTTACGTTTTACTGTTCGATGGGCTTCATCGTGGGGAACAGCAGCACGTCACGGATAGAAGCGCTGTCCGTCAGCAGCATGACCAGACGGTCAACACCGAAGCCGAGGCCGCCCGTGGGAGGCAGACCGTACTCCAGAGCGTTGACGTAGTCGTAATCGACCTGTGCCTTGCAGTCGGGCTCGATGGCCTTGCGCTCGGCGACCTGACGCTCGAAGCGGCCCTTCTGGTCGATGGGGTCGTTCAGCTCGCTGAAAGCGTTGCCGTACTCGGTGCAGTCGATGAAGTACTCAAAACGCTCGGTGAAGGCGGGATCGTCCGGCTTGCGCTTGGCCAGCGGGCTGATCTCGACGGGGTAGTCGTAGATGAAGGTGGGCTGGATGAGCTTGTCCTCGACGAAGGCGTCGAAGAACTCGGCCAGGATGGCGCCCTTGGTGGGAACCTCGGGCAGCTCCACATGGTGCTCCTTGGCAGCGGCGATGGCGTCCTCATCGGTCTTCCAGTCGTTGAAGTCAACGCCGGAATACTTCTTGACGGCCTCGATCATGGTCAGACGCTCCCAGTGGCCCATGTCGATCTGCTTGCCCTGATAGGGGATGACCAGACTGCCGCAGATCTTCTGAGCGAGGCGCTTATACAGCTCCTCCACCAGGTCCATCATGCCGTGGAAATCGGTGAATGCCTGATACAGCTCGATGGTGGTGAACTCGGGGTTGTGCTTGGGGTCCATGCCCTCGTTGCGGAAGATACGGCCCACCTCATAGACGCGGTCCATGCCGCCCACGATGAGGCGCTTCAGGTACAGCTCCGTCTCGATGCGGAGCACCATGTCCATGTTCAGGGTGTTGTGATGGGTGTAGAAGGGACGCGCGGACGCACCGATCTCGAACGGGGTCAGGATGGGGGTATCGACCTCCAGGAAGCCCTTCTCGTCCAGATAAGCACGGATCTCCTTCAGGATCCTGCTGCGCTTGACAAAGGTCTCCTTGACCTCGGGGTTTGCGATGAGGTCAACATAGCGCTGACGATAACGCATCTCGGTATCGGTCAGGCCGTGGAACTTCTCGGGCAGGGGGCGCAGGCTCTTGGCCAGCAGGGTGATCTCCTCGGCACGGGCGCTCAGCTCGCCGGTCTTGGTGCGGAACACCTCGCCCTTGACGCCGATGATGTCGCCCACGTCCAGCTTCTTGAAAGCAGCGTAAGCGTCGTCGCCCAGCTCGTCACGGCGGACGTAGAGCTGGATGTCGCCCTTATCGTCGCGCAGATGGGCAAAGCTTGCCTTGCCCATGACGCGCTTGGACATCAGACGGCCGGCCAGTGCGACCTTCTTACCGCTGTCGGTCTCGTTGGGCAGGTCCTTGAACTCTTCCTTCAGGTCAGCAGAATAAGCATCCTGAGGGAACTTGGTCAGGGTAAAGGGGTCGCGGCCTGCAGCCTGCAGGTCTGTCAGCTTCTGGCGGCGCACCTGCACCTGCTCGCTCTCAGACAGGCCCTGTGCGGGGTTCTTCTTCTGTTCTTCCATGATTTCCTCCCGCTTGGCTCAGTTTGCAGAGTGGGTGATGCCCAGCACCTTGTAGTTGACGGTAAGGCCGGTGGGCAGCAGGACTTCGGCGGTGTCGCCGACAGCCTTCTCCAGCAGGGCGTGGCCCACAGGGCTCTCGTCGCTGATCTTGCCGTTCAGGGGGTCGGCCTCGGTACGGCCCACGATGTCGTACTCCTCGACCTCGTCCTCACCCTCCATCTGGATGGTGACGTGAGTACCGACAGAGACGTTCTCAACGCTCAGCTCGCTCTCGTCGATGACGACAGCGTTCTTGATCATCTGCTCCAGCTCGGTGATGCGGTTCTCGACCAGACCCTGAGTGTTCTTGGCCTCATCGTACTCGCTGTTCTCGGACAGGTCGCCGTGGCTGCGGGCTTCCTTGATCTCTTCTGCCAGCTCCTTGCGGCGGACAGTCTTCAGGTATTCCAGTTCCTCCTGCATTGCCTTCAGGCCAGCAGCGGACATCTTGATCTCTTGTGCCATTTGGAAATCTCCTTATCTATTTTTTGGGGTACGGCAGAGTGTCATAAAACATAAAACCGCACACGAATGCCATTTTGACCTATTCATTATAATAGCAAGCCGCGGCCTTGTCAATAAAAACTGCCGCCCTGCGGGCCAAAAAGGCCGCAAAAAAGCCCCGCCGACAGAGGGAAGTGCCGACAGGGCTTGGAAAATGTCTTATTTAGTCGTCTGCGGACTCATCCAGATTGCCCAGCTTCCTGGCCTGTTCGACCACGGCGGGGACCAGCATCTCAGGCAGGGTCTCGTAGCGGGCGAACTCGGTAGTGAACCAGCCGCGGCCCTGAGTGGTCTGACGGATGAAGGTGGTGAAGTTGGCCAGCTCAGCCAGAGGCACTTCGGCGATGATGGTCTGCAGGCCGTCCTCGTCGGGCTCCATGCCCAGCACGCGGCCGCGGCGCTTGGTGACGTCGCCCATGATGTCGCCGGTATTGTCGTTGGGGACATGAGCTTTCAGGGTGTGGATAGGCTCGAGGATGACGGGGCCGGCCTCGGGCATTGCGGCCTTATAAGCCAGCTTTGCGGCCATGATAAAGGCCATCTCGGAGCTGTCCACGGGGTGGTAGCTGCCGTCCAGCAGGGTGGCTTTCAGGCCGACCACGGGATAACCGGCCAGCACGCCCTTCTCGGCGGCAAGGCGGACGCCCTTTTCAACAGCCGGGAAGAAGTTCTTCGGCACGCTGCCGCCGAACACCTTCTCTTCGAAGACGACCTGTTCGCTGTCGCAGGGCTCGAAGTTGATGACGACATCGCCGAACTGGCCGTGGCCGCCGGTCTGCTTCTTATGACGGCCCTGCTTCTGGCAGGCCTTGCGGATGGACTCGCGGTAGGCGATACGCGGAGCCTCGAGGCCGATCTCCACGCCGAACTTATTCTTCAGCTTGGCCTTGACCACGTCGAGGTGCTGCTCGCCCAGACCGCCGATGATCTGCTGATGGGTCTCGGCGTTGTTGAGGTAGCTCAGGGTGGGGTCCTCCTCCATCAGACGGGCCAGAGCGCTGCTGATCTTGCCCTCGTCGCCCTTCTTGGCGACGGTGACAGCCATGAACAGGCTGGGCTTCGGGAAGACGGGTGCGGGCAGCTTGACCACGCGGGAAGCGTCGCAGAGGGTGTCGCCGGTCTTTGCGCTGACCAGCTTTGCCACAGCGCCGATGTCACCGGCACCGATGCTCTCGGCCTCGGTCTGCTTCTTGCCCAGGACCGTGAGGGGCTTGCCCATCTTCTCGGTCTCGCCGGTACGGGCGTTGATGAGAGAAGCGCCTGCGGTGATCTTGCCGCTGATGACGCGCAGATAGCTCAGCTTGCCCACGAAGGGGTCGGCCACCGTCTTAAAGACGTAGGCCACGGTAGGCTCGCTCTCGGCACAGGTCAGCTCGACGGGCTCACCGGCAGCATCCTCGGCCAGAACGCTGTTGTGCTCCGGGCTGGGCAGCAGCTTGTGCATATTGTACAGCAGCATATCCAGAGCCTGCTGGTTGACAGCGCTGCCGCAGAACACGGGGGTGATGAGGCCGTCCTTGACGCCCTTGCGCATCCCCTCGACGATCTCCTCGGTGGTGAATGCCTCGCCGCCGAAGAACTTCTCCATCAGCTCGTCGTCGGTCTCGGCGATGGCCTCGCTCATGGCCTCGATCAGGCCCTGGAAGCGGTGGCCGATGTCGGGCAGGTCCACCTGCACCTGCTTGCCGCCCTCATACTTGAAGGCCTTCTGGCTGAACAGGTTGATGTACACGGGGGTGCCGTCGTCGAGCTTGGCCGGGACGACGCAGGGGCAGACGGTGGCGCCGAACTTGATCTTCATGTCCTCGAGGATCTTGAAGTAGTTCGCGTTCTCCAAATCGCACTTCGAGACGAAGACCATCGTGGCCTTGCCGTTCTTGCGGGCCAGCTGGAAGGCCTTTTCTGCGCCGACGGTCACGCCGCTGCGGCCCGACACGCACACCAGCACGCTCTCGGCCGCCCGGATGCCCTCGTACTCGCCTGCCTCAAAGTCGAACAGGCCCGGAGCGTCGATGAGATTGTACTTGATGCCCTCATACTCCACCGGCACCACCGATGCCGACAGGCTGGCCTTCCGCTTTGCTTCCTCGGGGTCAAAGTCCGAAATCGTGGTGCCGTCCTCGACCCGGCCCATACGCTCGGCAGCGCCCGAAAAATAGACCAATGCCTCGGTCAGCGTCGTTTTGCCGCTGCCGGCATGGCCCGCGATCAAGATATTGCGGATGTTGTTGCTTGCGTATTTCATATCGGTTTTTCCCTCATTTCCGCCGCACGGAGCATTCTCTCCGTTTTTGTGGCATATTTTACAAAGATAATACCACACCCAAAACGATTTTTGAATATTTCATTTGAAATTTCCGGCTTTTACCCTGCCAAACTTCCCGGCTTTGTTTTGTGCATATTGTCATTTTGTCCCGCCGGGCGTCGGTTCAGGCGCGATTTACGGCGTTTCCGGGCATAAAAAAGCCCCGGCGGGCTGCAAGCTCGCCGGGGCCGGAGGCAGTTTTTATTGAGGGGATCAGGTGGCGCTGTGGATGGTCTCCGGAGTGTACTCATGCACAGTTTCGGTCTTGTCAACAACAACCAGCAGAACATCCATGCCATAAATCTTCTGGCAAGAGATGCCTGCGCTATTGACGCCCTTCAGAACCTTCTTCAGGATCTCCAGATTCTGGTCGGATGCCTCGAACTTACCCATCTTGACGAAGTTCTTGTCCAGAAGTGCGGGCAGGCGGGCATCAGACACGTGGGTAGAAGTAACCTTCATCAGATAGGGATAGAAGGTCTTGCCGCCAGTAGTAGTCGGTCTGCCATACGAACCGTTAGTCCAGATGTAGAGGTCGTATTTGCTCGTGGCGGTGCCAGAAGCCGGATCATTGAAGCTGAAATCACCCATCTTAGCCAGCTCTGCCTGAATCTTATCCACATCTTCTGTCTTGGTCATATCCAACTGGCCTGCTGCGATGGCATTGGTTGCCTTCTGCAGCTTGCTCATTGCATCATTAGCACCCGCGGTCATTGCGGAGTTATGCGCAATACCAGCATCCTTCAGGGCATCCTTCACCTTGGAAACCTCGCTGCTGCTGCACGCCGTCAGCATGGAGACTGCCATAGCGCCCACCAGCGCCACAGCCAGAACTTTCTTGAACAGTTTCATCTTGTTCATCCTCCTTGTTTGTTGTTACAACTCGTTGCATTCGCGTCGGCTTCGCCCGGCAGGAGTGCTTGTCCTTAGTTTACCCCCCCCCCCCTGACTGTCAAGATTAAAATTTCACAAATTTCATTTCCAAAAATTGTATTTTTTTGAAACAGAGCCCCGGGGCGGCGGGGCGGGGGCTTTGTTGCAATCAGCCTGCTTTTATGGTATGCTTTAGGCAGCCGGGGGCCGGGGCCTGCCCCGCCCCCAAAAAAGGCACGCCGGACGGAGGTTTTTTGCGATGAAACGCACGGATTACATCAACTGGGACGAATACTTCATGGGCATTGCCCTGCTCACGGCCATGCGCTCCAAGGACCCCAGCAGTCAGGTGGGCGCCTGCATCGTCAGCCCGGAAAACAAGATCCTCTCTCTGGGCTACAACGGCATGCCCATCGGCTGCGATGACGACGCCATGCCGTGGGAGCGGGAGGGTGAGCCGCTGAACACGAAATATATGTACGTCTGCCACGCCGAGCTGAACGCCATCCTCAACAGCGCCCACAACAACCTCAAGGGCGCGCGGGTGTACGTCACCCTCTTCCCCTGCAACGAGTGTACCAAGGCCATCATCCAGTCCGGCATCGCCGAGGTCGTCTACTACAGCGACAAGTACCACGACACCGATTCCAGCGTGGCCGCCCGGTTCATGTTCCAAAAGGCCGGCGTCCGGCTCACCCCCTACCAGCCCAGCGGGCGGAAGGCGGAGCTGGAGTTGTAAGATGTTAAATTTTTTCATAGCACCTTGACTTTTGCATCAGATTGCATATACTAGAAGTAGGCAAAATATCGGTTAGGATTATTGCCATCGGCTCATAAAAGCGAAGCCCCCGGTACTCGGCATACCGGGGGCTTCTTTGTGCTTACTGGCCCTTGCGGCAGCTGTCAAGCCACTTGCACAGGCGATCGGCAATCACCTGCGCTACGACAGCTACGATAATATCGGTTACGATTTGGACCATCAGGCTCACCTCCCTTCTGTTGCCAGAATGGAGAAGGGCAGCGTCTTTCGTATAGCATATTCGACAAAGCATTGCAATTTTTGACAGGTGCGTCAAGTGCTTCCTCTTGACCCCACCTTTGCTCTGTATTATAATAGGGTCTGTGAAAGTATAAATATTCAAATTTCAGTGCATAGAGAGGAATATATACAATGAATCTTACGAACCGCAGCTTTTTGAAGCTTCTCGATCACACTCCCGAAGAGATCGAAGGTCTGCTGGACCTCGCCGCCGACCTGAAGGCAAAGAAGAAGGCCGGCATCCGCCACGATGCCCTGCGCGGCAAGAACATTGCCCTCATCTTCGAGAAGACCTCCACCCGCACCCGCTGCAGCTTTGAGGTCGCCGCCCACGACCTGGGCATGGAAGTCACCTACCTCGACCCGTCGGGCAGCCAGATCGGCAAAAAGGAGTCCATCGCCGACACCGCCCGGGTGCTGGGCCGGATGTTCGACGGCATCGAGTACCGCGGCTACGGCCAGAGCATCGTGGAAGAGCTGGCCCGCTACGCCGGTGTGCCGGTGTGGAACGGCCTGACCAACGAGTTCCACCCCACCCAGATCCTCGCCGACTTCCTCACCATCCGGGAGCACTTCGGCCGCCTCAAGGGCCTCAACTTCGTTTACTTCGGCGACGCCCGCTACAACATGGGCAACAGCCTGATGGTGGGCTGCGCCAAGATGGGCCTCAACTTCACCGCCTGCGCCCCCAAAAAGTACCAGCCGGACGCTGCACTGGTGGAGCAGTGCAGGGCCATCGCCGCCGAGACGGGTGCGGCCATCTCCTTCGAGGAAGACCCCGCCAAGGCCGCAAAGGGCGCAGACGTCCTCTACACCGACGTCTGGGTGTCCATGGGCGAGCCGGTCGAGGTCTGGGCCGAGCGCATCAACGACCTGGCCGCATATCAAATCAACCAGAACCTGATGGACATTGCCGGCCCCAGGGCCGTGTTCATGCACTGCCTGCCCGCCTACCACGACCACAAGACCACTGTGGGCAGGGAGATGGGCGAGCGCTTTGGCCGCGACGCGATGGAGGTCACCGACGAAGTCTTCGAAGGCCCCCAGAGCATCGTCTTCGATGAGGCCGAGAACCGGATGCACACCATCAAGGCCGTCATGGCGGCCACGCTGGGCTACAACGGCTGATGGGCGGAGGACACGTTTCGCGCCCCGATTTCGGGATGCCGCAGCCCGACCCGGCCTACCCGCTGACGGAGTTTTACTGCCTGCTGCAGCGAGCCTTAGACCGGGAGGGCGTGTTTGCCCTGCCCGCGCTGTATGCGCAGTTCCGCGCTCCGGCCCGGCGCATCTACGCCGACGAGGCGGCGGATTTTCTCACCCTTCTGCCCGATGAGGAAGAGGGCGCGTCCCGTCTGCTGGGCCCGGCGCAGCTGCAGCTGCTCTATTCCTCCCTGCACGTCATGCCGGATGGTGCGCCCGCCGCGCTGCTGCTCACCGAGGAATGCACCCGGACGGTATACGCTGTCCAGCTGCTGCCGCCCTTCGTCTGGGAAGACCCGCTCCCGCCCCTGCCGGACGCTCCGGCGGCGCTGAGCCTCACCCTCACCATGCGGGACGTGGAAGAGATAGACGCCTGCCCCGCCGCGCTGGGCCACCGTCTCGCCTGCGTCAAGGCGGGCAAGCGCTGGCTCCACCACCCCCGGGCCGAGACCTATCTCTCCGAGCGGGTAGCCCTCTTCCAGCGGCTCTACCGATAACCGAACAGAAGCTCTCAGGGTCATTTGCCAAAATATGGCGGCAAATGGCCCTTTTGTTTTTGGCGTATTCATGTTATACTTTGAGTACCTTGTGCGGTGCCGGGCGGAAGATTTTTCCGCTCCGCACCATAAACTGCAATAATCGGGGCCGCTCATCCGTATACAGGGTGAATGTCCCCAATCAAAGGTGATTTTTCCACCGGGTCCTGCTGTACACAGGACATCAAAGGAGCATAGAACTATGGGACAGCTGACCAGAAACGAGATTTTTGCGCTGGCCGTGCAGCGATACAGTGACACGGTGTTCCGAGCCGCCATGCACAACTGCAGCTGCACCGCCGATGCGGAAGATGTGGTGCAGGATGTTTTCGAAAAGCTGCTGTGCTACAATGGCCGCTTCGAGAGCGAGGAACACCTGAAAGCCTGGCTGCTGCGTGTGACCGTCAACCGCTGCCACGACCTGACCCGCGCCGCCCGCCAGAAGGACACCGAGCTGGACGAGAATCTTCCCGCTCCGGAGCAGATGGAAGACGGCAGCGTGCTGGACGCCGTGCGCGCCCTGCCCGAGAACTACCGCAACGCGGTCTACCTCCACTACTACGAGGGGTACACCGCCGCCGAGGTGGGCCGGATGCTGGGCGCACCCACCAACACGGTGCTCAGCTGGCTTCGCCGCGCCCGCGCACAGTTACATACGATGCTGAAGGAGGAGATCGAAGATGAGGTGGTATGAGTACAAGATGGAGGTAGACGACCTTCACGCTTCGGACGACCTGAAAGCAAAGCTCCTCGCCATGCAGCCGGCGGAAGAGGCACCGAAACCCGCCAGAAAGCCCAAAAAAGCCATCCACTTTCCCCGCAGGACTCTGAGCATCGCCGCCTGCTGCCTGCTCTGCGGCGTTGGTCTGTATGTGGCAGTCCACTCCCCCATCAGTCTGCTGCCTGCGGGCGGCGCGGCCCTCAGCTCTGCCCCTGAGACGGCCTCCTACGCCGCCTACTCGATGGACGACGTGAACAGCGCCCTTGCCGCACCCAAGACGGCCGTCCAGGCCGGTGGAAGCGCCGATGCCATGAGCGCCCGCGATGCAGGCGGCACCGGCACCCTCAGCGCCGAGGCCGCGCAGACGAGCACAAAGCTCATCTACACGGCCAGCCTCACCATCGAGAGCAAGGACTTTGACGCCGCCCGCACCGCCCTCACCGACGCCGTGAGCGCCGCCGGAGGCTATCTGGAATCCAGCAATGAATCCTCTTACACCGGCTCGAGCCGCACCCTCTCCCTCACCATCCGCGTCCCGCAGGACAACTACGCGAGCTTCCTCGAAGCCGCCGCGCAGGCGGGCAACCTCGTGGACAAGAGCGAGCAGGTGCAGGACGTCACCACCCAGTATATGGACATCGAGGCCCGGCTCTCCAACCTGACGGCCCAGCGCACACGTTTGCAGGAGCTTCAGGCCAGCGCCGAAAACCTCGCCGACCTGCTGGAGATCGAATCTTCCCTCAGCGACGTCCAGTACCAGATCGAGAGCTGGCAGTCGCAGCTGGACTGGTACAGCCAGCAGGTGTCCTGCTCCACGGTCTACCTCTCGCTGGACGAGGTGAAGGAATACACCCCCGCCGAGGGATCCTACCTCTCCCAGCTGTCCAGCGCCCTCCGCAATGGCTGGACGGGCTTCGTCTCCGGCATCCAGCAGCTGACGGTCTGGGTCGTGGGCGTCTGGCCCGTGCTGGTCGTTCTGGCCGCAGCCGCCCTCGTCGTCCGCTTCGTGCGCCGCCGCACCCGCAAGTGATATTCGCTCTGTCGAAGCGCCCCGGAATGGGGCGCTTTTTGTTTCCGGCAGCGGCCTTTTCAAAAAAGTCATATTCTTTTTGAAAAAACGCTTGACAAGTCCCCCGCCCTGTGGTATTATACTTGAGCAGTCAGCGAGAGGCCGACAGCAAAAAGTAAATATCGCGGGGTGGAGCAGTCTGGTAGCTCGTCGGGCTCATAACCCGAAGGTCGTTGGTTCAAATCCGGCCCCCGCAACCACCAAGCATCTTGATTTTATCAAGATGCTTTTTCTTTTGTTTTCACATACAAAAAGAGGGAGCGCACTGCGGTGCGCTCCCTCTTTTTTTGCATATTTTACAGCATCCCGTGCCGGCGCTGTTCGGCTTCCAGCTCCTGATTCAGGGCCGCCTTGCGGTGGTCGAGCAGGAGGTCTTTGTTGTACTGGAAATACCGCTCACAGCCGTTCTCGGCGATGAAGGCATGGGCGGCGGGCGAGAGGGTCAGCTCGGTGACGAAGACCACCATCTCCTGACTCTCGGCGAATGCCTGCTCCATGAAGTCGAAGGCCGCTTCCAGCGCGGCGCTGGCCGTCTGCTGGGCGGTGTCCCGGGCATCCGACAGGGTGCCGAACTGGGTGCGCAGCACCTTGAAGGCGGCGTCCGCGTCCGGCGCGGCGGCGCGCAGAAGCTCTTTCTCCCAGCCGCGCAGGGTCTTGGCGGTCTGCAAACGGGCTTCCAGCGTGGGCTTATCCAGCAGACCGGCGGTGCGCTTTTTCTGGGTCTCGGCCTCGTAGTCGGCGGTCATCTGGCTAAAGAGCTGCGCCCAGCAGTTCGGCTCCTGTGCCAGCTCTGCGGGCATCTCGGCAAAGGCTTTCTTCGTCTCCCGCAGGAAGGCATAGCAGCTGTCGGCCGCAGCGTCTGCCCGCCGGGAGGCAGAGAAGCGCGTCTCGAGGCCGGAGAGGATCAGGCTCACGAGGCTCAGCTTCTCGTCGAAGGGGGCCTGCAGCAGCCGCGCAAAAGCGGCAGGCTTGGCCTGACCGACCAGAATATCCTCCACGCCGTAGTCGTCACGGTACTTGTAGTAGAGGTCGAGGTAGGCCGAGAAGTCCTCGGCGATCTTCCGGTGCTGGATATACTGGCGGATGAGCTCTTCGTCGGCCTGCAGACCCAGCGACTCATAGGTATTGAGCAGGTTGGAGAGGTCTTCCCAGCCGCGGGCGGTGACGAACTGGGTGCCGTCCACGTCGGCGTTTATCTGGTAGAAGTTCTGGGGGTGCAGTTCGAGGTAGCTCAGGATTGCGCTGTGGATGTGGGCTGCGCGGGCGTAGTCCTTCCAGACCGGCAGGTCCGGCTCAATGTCCATCCGGCGGACGCGGTCGAGGGTGACGATGTCGAAATCGCGGACAGATTTATTGTACTCCGGCGGGTTGCCTGCCGCCACGATGACCCAGCCCGCAGGCACGGCCTGATTGCCGAAGGTCTTGCACTGCAAAAACTGCAGCATGGTGGGGGCCAGCGTCTCGGAGACACAGTTGATCTCGTCGATGAAGAGGATGCCCTCTTTCAGGCCGGTGGCCTCCATCTTGGCGTAGACACTGGCGATGATCTCGCTCATGGTGTACTCCGTCACCGAGACGTCCCGACCGCCGTAGCTGCGCTGACGGATAAAGGGCAGGCCCACGGCGCTCTGGCGGGTGTGATGGGTGATGGTATAGGCCACCAGCGCCACGCCGCACTCCCGCGCCGCCTGCTCCATGATCTGGGTCTTGCCGATGCCCGGAGGCCCCATCAGCAGGATGGGGCGCTGGCGGATGGCCGGGATGGCGTATTCGCCCAGAGCATCCTTGGCGAGGTACGCTTTGACGGTATGCTCGATCTCTTCTTTGGCTCGTTTGATGTTCATATTCTTTCCCTCGTTATCACGAATTGTTGAGGTCACGGTAGAGGTCGTCTTCCTCCGCCAGCGCTTCGGACAGGGCCGAGGCGCTGCGGGCTGCCTCACCGGTAAATTCTTCTTCGTCCAGCACCACTTTCATGGCCCAGGGCGGCACATTGGCGTCGTCGAAGCGGTCGCCCAGAAACAGAAATGCGGTGTCGTAAGCCGGGCGTCGGGCCGGGTAAGTCCCCATACCGTCGGTAAAATAGAGCAGGCCCCGGAGGTTCGAGAACTTCTTCTCGGCGCAGAGCTGGCTGACGTACTCGAAGGCGGGCCGGAAATCGGTGCCGCCGCCGCCCCGCAGCTCGAAGTGGTTCATGGCACGGATGAGGTCGTCTTCGTTTTTGACGGGAATATCCTGCCGCACCGCGTTGTCGGCCTGGATGAGGTGGAGATTCATCCGATGGAAGAAATTCTCCCTGCCCTTCAGCAGAGTGTACGTCTCGGCCAGAAAGGCCCGCACCAGCTCGCCCGAGGTGGAGTAGCTGGTGTCGATGACGAGGGCCAGCTCTTCGATCTTCTTGCTCTCCCGGGTCTCCAGCGGCTCGATGAGGGGCAGGTTGCCGTAGACCGACAGGCCGTAGGTGTAAAAGTTCAAATCGAACTCGTCCGGGTCGAGATGGACTTCCTCCCGGGTGACGCAGAACCGGCGCAGGAAGTCGCCGTAGCTGCGGCGGCTGCGGTTTGCGGCCTTGATCTGCTCCCGCATGGCGTCCGCGCCCTCACCGGCCTCTTTGTCCCGGAGCTCCAGCTCTGTCTGCATCCGCTCGCCGATTTTTTGCCACGTCTTCTGGGGCAGCGGCGTCGGCATCTGCCGGGGCTGTTCGGGGGCATCTTTGGGCCAGAGGCGGTGGTCGTCGGTGTAGAATTCCTTTTCCAGCTGGCGGAGAACGCCGGGCGTCTGCCGCACCAGCCAGCGGTAGACGGGGGCTGCCGCCGCCACTTTTTCCTGCGCGACGATCTCTTCATAGGCGTGTTGGCGCACCCACGTCAGGGGGCGCTGGACGCTCTTGCGGCCAAGACCGTCGATGACGTTCTCCACCGCAATGTCACACGCAAGGTCCCACAGGCGTTTGTCCCGCCTGCCGCGCAGCCAGAGATGGCGGAAGATGCAGTGGAACACCGTGTGGAGGTAGAGCCGGTTGAGATATTTGGGGTTCTTCTGGTAGAGCCGCAGCAGGGCGCTGGGCTGGTAGCAGAGGATGGTCCCATCCGTCGCCAGCACACCGCACCGCTCGTCGGCGGTGGGCGTCAGGGCCGAGAGAGCCTGGTCTAAAAAGCGGAAGTCCAGATACAGCCCGCTGCGCACCACGGCCAGCACCTCGCCGCCCATCCGGGCCTGCCACTCTTCGTGGGTCTCGGGCCGGGCCGACTGGAAGGGCTTGCGGGGGTCAAAAAACTTTTCCTTCTCAGAAATCAAAATCATACCTCTTCTTTTGGGGCGCAGCGGCACGCTTTTTGTGCTCTGCGTCGGCCAGCAGGGCGGCGGCACCGGCATTGTCGGCCTTGGCCGCGAGGGCAGCGCCCTCGGCAAAGGCGTCAGCGTCCATCACGTCCAGCGCCAGCAGGGCTTTGATGCCCTCGGTGTCCTGCGCCTTGAGCAGACGGGTCAGCACCCGCCCGGTGTTGGGCTTGAGGAAATCCCGGTAGGCGTCCCGGGCGGCATCGCTCAGCTGCCACGGCCAGCGCAGGCGGTCGAAGCAGAGCATCGCCATCACGGAAGCGTCGTCGGCGTCGTGGCCCTGCGGGAAGATGGCGTCGTACTCCGCCGGGAGAAGCTTATTTTCGAGGAAGCACTGCCGGTAGTGGTAGCCCTGCCCCGAAAAGGTGTGGAGCAGGATGTGGGCGGGCGTCTCCTCGATGTCCTCCCAGTAGGCGGGATACCACAGCCCCGCCCGGGGTGCGGCCTCCCCCACCGGCCAGAACAGCGCCCGCACCGCCTCGGTGATGCTGCCCACGAGGGCAAACAGGCCGGTGGCCTGCTCGGGCGCGGCACGGATGATGAGGTCTTCCAGCGCAAAGCAGTTGAGGAAGACATCGCTGCCCATGGTCAGCTCTCCCGTCCCGGCCGTCAGGCGGCGCAGCCTGCGGCAGTTGTAGAATGTGCAGCTGCCGATGACCCGCAGGCTGTCCGGCAGGGTGACTTCTTCCAGAAAGTTCCCGCAGATGGGGTGGAGCTCGTCGTCCTGCGCCGGGGCGGCGGGGGCGTCGAAGTCGAAGCTGTACCGCTCTTTGCCGCTCACATCCCGGCCAAAAGCACGGGTCAGACAGAGCCTGCCATCCTCGGCCCGCTCATAGCGGCAGGTCTTTTCCGGCCCGGGCAGACCCCGGGGCTTTTCGGAAAAACAGTAATCTCCCAGTTCGGTGATGGGCCACTGGCCCTCCCCTTCCGGCGCAGGAACAGCCCCGGGCAGCTTCACGCAGGGCTCGCCGCCGTACACCCGCACAAGGCGGGCCGTGCCGCCCGCCAGCGGCAGAATATCTAGTATCATAAGAACCTCGCTCACAAAAAAGCTGCCGCACAGGCACGCCGTGCAGCAGCTCCGTTCAAAACTTCATCACTGTGCGGCCTGTGCAAGGCAATCGTTCATTGCCGCAAATACCGCGTCGCTGGTCATGGTGCTGCCGGAGACAGCATCCACCCGACGGTCGAGCCAGCCGCCAGCAGGGAGGCCGACAGCGTCTCTGCCGCCTTGCCGCCCAGCTCCGGCGTCTCGCCGGAAGCGTCGATCACAACATTGGTCACCTTGCCGCCGGTGATGGTCACGGTGACGCCCACCTCGCTCAGATAGCCCTGCGCACTGGCGGTGTAGGTGCCGTCGGTGTAGGTGTCGGCGTTGTCAGCAGCCGGGATCGTGCCGGTGTTGGCGATATAGAGGGCCAGCACGATGCCGAGGATGACGTCCAGCACCAGCATGAGGATAATGTTGCGGGTCATGTGTCTTTTCATGGTCTGTGAAGGCTCCTTTTGCGATGTTTGGGGGTCCGCTCGTTACTTTGCGGGCTTGAAGCTGTCGCGCAGGGTCACGACACGATTGTACACGCCGGGGTTCTTCGAGTCGGGAGTGAAGAAACCGGTGCGCACGAACTGGAACTTATCGCCGGGCTTTGCGTCGGCCAGAGCCTCTTCCAGCTTGCAGCCCTTGCGGACGACAACGCTGTCAGGGTTCAGATAATCCTTGTAGTCGCTGCCCTCGGGGATGGCGTTCATGTTCGCCTCGGTGAAGAGCTTGTCGTACAGGCGCACCTCGGCATCCACGGCGTGGGCGGCGCTCACCCAGTGGATGGTACCCTTGACCTTGCGGCCGTCGACAGGGTTGCCGTTGCCGGTCTCGAGGTCGGCGGTGCAGTGGATGACAGCGATGCTGCCGTCGGGGTCCTTCTCGACGCTCTCACACTTGACGAGATAGCCGCCCATCAGACGGACTTCGCCGCCGACGGTCAGGCGCTTGAACTTCGGAGGCGGCACCTCGGCGAAGTCCTCGTTCTCGATCCACAGCTCCTTCGTGAAGGCGACCTTGCGGGCCGTGGGGTCGTTGGCTTCACGGTTGGGGTTGTTGGCGATGTCGAAATACTCGGTCTTGTCGGCGGGGTAGTTGTCCACCACCAGCTTGACGGGGTCCAGCACGGCGATGCGGCGCTGTGCGGTCAGATCCAGCTCGCTGCGGATGCAGGCTTCCAGCTGGCGCATATCAATGAGGTTGTCGGACTTGGAGATGCCGGCCTCCCGCACGAAGGTGAAGATAGAAGACGCGGTGTAGCCGCGGCGGCGCAGGCCGCACAGGGTGGGCATGCGGGGGTCATCCCAGCCGTCCACGATGCCCATCTCCACCAGCTCACGCAGATAGCGCTTGCTCATGACGGTGTTGGTCATGTTCAGGCGGGCGAACTCGCGCTGCTTGGGGAACTCGGTGCCAAAGATGTTCTCGATGACCCAGTTGTACAGCGGGCGGTGGTTCTCGAACTCGAGGCTGCACATGCTGTGGGTGATGCCCTCGATGGCGTCCTGGATGGGGTGGGCAAAGTCGTACATCGGGTAGATGCACCACTTATTGCCCTGACGGTGATGCTCGGCGTACTTGATGCGGTAGATGGCCGGGTCACGCATGTTCATGTTGGGGCTGGCGAGGTCGATCTTGGCGCGGAGGGTCTTTTCGCCCTCCTTGAACTCGCCTGCACGCATCCGGCGGAAGAGGTCGAGGTTCTCTTCCGGGGTGCGGTCGCGCCACGGAGAGGGACGGGAGGGCTTGCCTGCGTCGCTGCCGCGGTACTCGCGCATCTCGTCGCGGGTCAGGTCATCGACGTATGCCTTGCCCTCGAGGATGAGCTTCTCGGCGTACTCATAGCACTTGTCGAAGTAGTCGCTGCCGTAGAAGATTCCGCCGTTGGGGTCGGCACCCAGCCAGTGCAGGTCCTCGATGATGCTGTTGACATACTCCTCCCCTTCGCGGGCGGGGTTGGTGTCGTCGAGGCGGAGGTTGAACTTGCCGCCGTACTGGTTTGCGATGGACCAGTTGATATAGATTGCCTTGGCGCTGCCGATGTGCAGGTAGCCGTTGGGCTCCGGCGGGAAGCGGGTGTGGATCTCGCGGATCTTTCCTTCGGCGAGGTCGGCGTCAATGATCTCGGTCAAAAAGTTTTTATCTGCCATAGTGGCGTTCCCCCTGTCAGGGCATAGCAAGCCCGGAATTACACTTTTGATACCCCTTATAATACACTATTTCCCGCTTTCCTTCAAGGTGGAAAGCCGAAGTTCCACCTGTTTTCGGCGTCGTTTTGCGAAAAAGCGTTCCCTGTCTCCCGCTTTTTGCAAAAAAAGCGAAATTCATGCTTGACATTCCGCACAGAATCTTATATAATAATCAAGCATTCAGCGAATGCGGAATATCTGTAGGGGTATAGCTCAGTTGGTAGAGCAGCGGTCTCCAAAACCGCGTGCCGTGAGTTCGAGACTTACTACCCCTGCCACAAGCGCACAGAGAATACTCTGTGCGTTTTGTTTTTGTATTTTCCCCGGAATGTCGGACTTTCCAAAACTTTTTTGACATTTTCTGAAATTCCTGCTTGACAACCGCGCGTTTCTCAGGTATAATAACACACGTTCCGGCGGTCAACCGCCAGAAACGATGCACTTGAGCGATCATGGCCCGGTAGCTCAGTTGGTTAGAGCACCAGCCTGTCACGCTGGGGGTCGTCGGTTCGAGCCCGATCCGGGTCGCCATTTGCTGCTATAGCTCAGTTGGTAGAGCGCATCCTTGGTAAGGATGAGGTCTCCAGTTCGAATCTGGATAGCAGCTCCATCGAGAAAAACCACTTGGGTCCTTGAGATTCAGGTGGTTTTTTGTATTTCCGGTCATTTTTACCACCCGGTTTTCTTTTTGCTGCGCAAAAAGGCCCCCCGGCACCATGCGGACGTGCCGGGGGGCTTTGCAATATGGAGGAAGCAGGGCGATGCGGTATGTCCCGCCGGGGTAAGTTAGTGGATCAGCTCGTTATGAGCCGTGCCGTTGATGGTGAGCCGGGCCTCGTTCTCTGTTTTGGCATCCTGCTTCTGCTCTTCCTGTTTCGCAGGGTCGTTGTTTTTATCCTTATTTTCGGTCTCAGTGTTCTGCTCAGGGTCAGCCGGATCTTCGGTGTCCTCCTGCTTTTGCTTCTCCGTTTCGAAATCGGCTCATTGAGAGTGCCGGAAACTTCCATTCACAGCATATCGGACTGCCACCGGGCAGTCCGATATGCTGTGATGTGCTGATAGTTCCTTGCATGAGAACTGCCGACCCCTTGCGTCCTATTTTTCAAACAGGTACAGCAGGTATCCGTAGCCCTCGGCCTCCATTTTTTCATAGGGGACGAAGCGCAGGGCCGCGCTGTTGATGCAGTAGCGCACGCCGTTGGGCGACTCCGGATCGCCGGTGAACACATGACCGAGATGGGAGTCTCCGGCGCGGCTTCTGACCTCCGTGCGGCGCATTCCGTGGCTCAGATCCTCTTTTTCCACCACAGCGGGGCCCTCGATAGGCTTTGTAAAGGCGGGCCAGCCGCAGCCGCTCCCGTACTTATCTGTGGAGGAAAAGAGAGGCTCGCCGGTCACGACATCCACATAGATGCCCTTTTCAAACTTGTCCCAGAACTCGCCCGTGAAGGCGCGTTCCGTGCCGCTCTCCTGCGTGACGCGGTACTGCTCCGCCGTCAGCTTGTCCCGGATGGACTCCGCCGCGGGCTTCTGATAGTCACCCGGGTCGATGCGCAGCCGGGAAAAGAGCTCCATCTCCGTGCGCGGAATGTGGCAGTAGCCGTTCGGGTTCTTTTCGAGGTAGTTCTGGTGGTATTCCTCGGCAGGATAGTAGTTCTTGAGCGGGCCGATCTCCACGAAGAATTTCTCGCTGCGGCCGCGCTCGATCTCCGCGATGCGCTTCACCGTCTCTCTCGCGCTTTCGTTGGTGTAGTAGACGCCGGTCTGGTACTGGCTGCCGCGGTCGTTGCCCTGCCGGTTTTGCACCGTGGGGTCAATGACATAGAAGTAGGCCAGCAGCAGCGCGTCAAGACTCACCTGCTCGGGGTCGTATTCCACCCGCACGGTCTCCCGAAAGCCCGTGTTGCCCGTGCAGACGGTTTGGTAGTCGGCGTCCTCCTCGCAGGTGCCGTTGGCGTAGCCGCTCTCGGCGTCGATAACGCCGGGGATGGACTGCATCAGCTGTTCCATGCCCCAGAAGCAGCCGCCCGCCA
>ERZ1026901.27-NODE-27-length-122106-cov-14.681273_pt1 | contig 122106 bp, 119 predicted proteins | sample MGYA00380179_ERZ1026901 | MGnify/ENA primary metagenome ERZ1026901 (study PRJEB33269, sample SAMEA4719815) | human gut metagenome | biome: human-associated habitat; feature: organic feature; material: feces | place: Cameroon | collected 2013-10 ... | reverse complement strand
CCCTACACCTATTATTGGGTGCCAAAGGTGCAGGAGGCTGCAAAGGAACATGGGATTCCGTTCAAAGCCGTTCACATCACCGAGAAAGAGACGGCCCAGAATGTGCCTGCACCGGTCACAACCTACGCGTTGTTCCGGGATGGGAAGTTTGTGACCCAGAGCATCCAGTCGGACAAGAAATTTTTGAAATTAGCGGCAGAATAATTGAATCAGGCAAGCCGCCAGACGCGCAGACGCAGTGCAGCCCATAGAATGGGGGTGCGCTGCGTTTTTTGGAGGATTTTATATGGAAGAAATTGTTGTATATGTTCACGGAAAGGGCGGTTCGGCACAAGAGGCCGAGCATTATAAAGCCCTATTCCCTGATTGTGAAGTAATTGGTTTCGACTACCACGCACAATCTCCATGGGAAGCCACGGAGGAATTTTCCGGATTTTTTACGGCAGTGCGGAAACGCTGCGGGAAGCTCACACTGGTGGCAAATAGCATTGGTGCGTTTTTATCTTTGTCCTCGTTGAATGATAAATTGGTGGATACCGCTTATTTTATTTCTCCAGTAGTCGATATGGAGCAACTGATTTGCAACATGATGCAATGGGCTGACGTCTCCGAAGCAGAACTTGCAGAGAAGCAGGAAATCTCCACAACATTTGGCGAAACGCTGTCGTGGAAATATCTCTGCTATGTCCGGGAGCATCCGATTTCATGGAAAATCCCTACCCGCATTTTGTATGGGGAAAAGGATGCTCTGACCTCCATGGAAACCATAAAAGCCTTTGCGGAAAAGAACAACGCAGAGCTGACCGTTATGCCGGGCGGAGAGCATTGGTTTCATACGAAAGAGCAGATGCAATTTCTGGATCACTGGATAAAGAATAGGAGACCCTGCAATGAAACAGAAAATAAGGACGGCTTCGCTTCTCCTGCTTATAGTTCTGGGAACCGGGCTGGCAGCTCGCCCTGCCTGCAGCAGGGCAGTGCTGTTCGGATCCCTCTGGGTCACAAAGCCAGCGTGTGACTTATGTGTACGCAAAAGAAAAGCAGCAGCGTTAAAATTACGCTGCTAAAAGTGGACCTAGAGGGATTCGAACCCTTGACCTCTCGGATGCGAACCGAACGCTCTCCCAACAGTCTCGCTTTTGTGCACACCTTATGCACTGTGAGAGAAGAAAAATCAACGTATATTCGTCCATATAGAATATTCTGCCAGCCCAACGACCTTTCTCGGTCGCAAGTATGGCATCCAAGTCGCTGATTTTCAGGATGAAGCGATTTGGGGCGTAATATGGTTGGCGGACAAGTGAGCTACAGGCCCTTGAGATGGTACTCACATGGGGTTCAGATGTATCACATCCCGATTCAAAATAAAATACGATATAACGTAAAAGCGCAACTTCCACTCTTGATGAATGGAAGATGCGCTTTTTGCCCATAAAATATTCATGGAAACATTGATGATCGACAAAATCAAAGATAAAGAGTGGTACCGTTTTATTTAGAGTGATATAATTTATTACTAAATTGCGAAATTGTGAGATCACCTTTTTGAAGACGATCAAAGTCTTGGGAGTAATTAGATTCTTTGCAGTGAGTGATAATTTCGCCGGAGAAATTCGCAATATTACGATATGGTAAAAGTGCAGTATTTATTTTGCGCAGTAGATAATCTAGGATTTCTCTTTTGAACTCCTTGAACTTTGCTGTACGCCATAAAAGGTAAAAATCATCCATAAACTGATTATGATTATTCCGACCGTACCAATAAATTTCTCTTGTATTCTTAAGTAACTGGTATTCTTCGCTTTGAGTATACTTCGTTAAATCAAACTTTAAGTTTTTATCCAAAATAAAATTAGTGATTTCTGTAATATCACGCTTGTTGATTTTCTTTAAGGCTTTAGTGAAAATTTTACGAGAACAACCTATTTCATGTAAATCGAATGTGATGAGTCTGTCGTTTCTTATATTATATAGCTTGACATCATTTTGCTTTCTATGCGAAATAAAATAAGTGTTTTTTCTCCCCACAATCGAAACAATTGGATGAATTGGGACGAATGAAATTCCCATTATAATGTTATTGCAATCTGTCAATAAAACTATTTCTGCGAAAAATCTCCCATATTGAATGAGATTAGCTGTCATATGGGAAAGAAGATCGTCCATAATGTTTTCAAATTTCCAAGGCTGCTGAGAAGATAATATGCTTTTCAACGTATCACCTACTGGACTAATATCATAAAAGTATTGCCTATTTTTGTCTACCGAAAACTCAATAGAATAGCTTCTACAAAAATCATCCAAAAGCATTTGCGTATATAATCCAGATAAAACTTTTGAATTCTTATGAACTTCGAAATTCGGACTAATTTGAGAAGATTTAAAATTCTCTATCTCATGATTCATAGTTTTCGCTCCAACCCCAGCAACTTTTATATTTTTTCTCATCTGGAAGATAGTTGTTAACGGAGACGATCATAAAAACATCCTCTGGATTAGTTAAGTCTACATGGTGATTCATTATGGTTATTCCCCTATAACTTTGTAAAATTTTACTTGCCGTCTTTAATCTTTCGCTAAAATGATCATAAGTAACCTCGAAACTTGGACTGCTGGACATCACATGAGCTATTCGCTGTTTCCAATTTGTTTGAAGAATATCACGATTTCCAATACCGACAATGTCATGTTGACGAAATTGAAGTTGTTGTGCGATGACCGACAAAATCGATGGATTCTTCGAGTCCTTTTTGATAAACTCCTTTAAAGTTGTATCGATTGAGTCTTTCCAACAAGATGCCCCGTTAAATTCACCCCAAATAATAGCAAGCCCACTAATTAGAGCATACTCAAAAAATGGCGCACTAGCAACATGAAATACAATTTCCGCCAGATAAGCTTCTTTATGTTTTATTACATCCGTTCGAATGTATTCTTGGTAGAGAAGCACCAAGTCAAAATATCCTCTATATATTTTTTTGAATCTTTCAAAGTCATTAGATTCAATTGACCGAATAAGTGCTTCCGAAACATGATTATAGCAAAGCCCCAAAAAGTCTGGATAGTCTTCTCGATTTTTCCAGTGGTCTAGCGCATCTGATACACTACATTTTATAAGAACAGCCGGAAGATTAGTTTCTATTTTTTGAATAGTCTGAACTAATGAGTCTGTTGAAACTTTTTGCCAAAGAATTGATTTTTCAATATGCTTATTTTCTAACTGTATCAAAATCTTTTCAATTAAAAGAATAGCGCGTTTGCTTTTGTTGAGTATTTCAAACACGTGTGACAGAGCAGTTGCGGCAGCTTGACAATGGTTTTCTGTATTTAGCTGTATACCAATTTCATACACTTCTTTAATTGAAAACTCAATGGTGCCGATTACAATACCAATATATTGATATATTTCTTTAGCAACAATTTGCTGAATATACCAATTGGCTGTCAATTTTTTGTTTTCAATGGATAGCTCTGCGGAAATCTGGGTAAATAATCTTTTGCACATTTCTCCATTCAGATATGGAATACACTGAATATCACACTGGTCAAAACTGGAATAGGTTGTGCATTGATGCAAAACACTTTCGACATTCAGATTCGAAAGATATCTAGTTATTCCAAGAATCAATTCAACATAATTTGAACACATAATATCAACTATAGACAGTGCATTTTCTTTATCAAGGTCATCGCTCGACAAGTGTTTACAAATAACAGTCCATGATGATATTTTGATTTTTTTCAGAACAGAACTCCAATAGTCACATTGTCTTTTTTCTCCAGCTATCAGGGTCAAACTTTGAAGACATACAAAATATTGTTGCAATACTAGAATGTCATCATCTTTAAGGATTTTATTGAGACATTCTTGATTTACTTTTAATAATGCGTTTTCAAACCAATAATTATCTGTTACCATTTTCGGTTGTATAGATGTTCCGGTTTGAAGAGCTACTCTTATTTCGGTATCATCCGTTGCATGCCATTGCGGATATTGAGCTTTTTTCTCAAACCAAAGTGAATCATATTGAATGTTTTGTTTTTTGTCCCAATAAAATTCCAGGAGCGCAACGGATTTATTCATAAATAGACCCATTGATTCGTTTTGATTTTTGGGAATATTTGCATTATATTGACCTATTTCAAAGAGAATATGAACGTCATGACTTGCAATTTTCTTATAATGATTCTGAAAGCTTTGATCTGTTGTAAATATGTTGCGCTTAGAGACTTTTTTAATGATATTATAGAGATTCTGAAATTTTGCATCTCCAACAGAAAAAGTATCTGAAAGCATATACGAACGATTTCCTGTAACACTGAATGTTATAACCATTTGGACAGTTAGAAAAAGTAGAACAATAATGGATGCTATTCCTAAAGGTTGTTCAAAGACACATTCAAACAAAAAAATGGAGCAAACAACGATATATCTAATGATTTGATTAATGCAGCTATTGGTTATAACATCTCTTTGATATAGCGTTGCTAAGTCTGAAGGAACATTCGAATATTTTGCAGAAAAAATAGAAGAAATGTTCGCACAATAAAGTCCTAAAATCACCCCCGCGATGCCCATTCCACCAATTGTGATATCTTTAAACATATCCAAAGATACAGAATCCAGCTTTAGGTAAGAAAGCAGTAATGCATCACATTTCTTTAATAAAAGAACAAAGACGATTGCGAGAAATATCTGCCATAAAACGACCTTTAAGATATCAAACTGAATGTGCAGTAGGTTGCATTGTTTGGAAAACTTTTCCTTCAAAACATATATTAATCGTTTCGTGTCAAAAACGATTTTTTGAAAAAATTTTTTGATAGTCCAATACAGTCTTGTATTCATGCTGGATTTCCTTCCACCGACCAAACAAAGGTCTTGCGCAAAAAATACTATATATCAAAAAATCGATTGAACAAAATTCAACCGATTTTTACGAATCATATATTTTCGGATAATTGCTTTTCCTTTATAATGGCATTTTTATTGCGCTGTTTCCACTTTATAACAGAGCTTTCTTGAATCTTATGTGTTCCAGTTTTATATACGATTCGTTTAAAAACGATGTACTCAGAAATCGACCAATGAATCTCTCGAATGGTACTTTCAATTTGCTCAATGGCATGAGGAATATCAGAGCCTTTGAGTTCAATATAATAGGCATTTCCTTTAGTATCATCTAATAAAAGCCAATCACACCGTTCAGGATCATGTCCTTTAGGAAAGACTTCTCCATCTACTTTGAATTGTCGAATAGCCTTCTTGTCAGGATTTTTTGCCTCATGTTTACATCCATTCTCTGAAGATACAAATGATGAGCAAGTTCCTGCACGATAAGGTACACAGTTATTGATGTTCGGCATTATCTGAATCCTCAAAATTTTTATCAATAATGAAATCGCTCATATTGTTGATGTCAACAGACGCTTGGTCTATCAATTCGTTTTTTATTAGAGTCAACTCATCATCTTGGTCTAGTGCATCTTCTATAGAACCGCCCCTAATATAACTGGCACTCACTTGTTTTGGGTCAAGCCAATATCGTTTGCGCAACTTCTGTTTAATCTTTTCGGCAGCATTACCTTTGCTTTGCCCGGCTTGAAGCATATAGTTAAAAGTTCCGAGCAAATAAGGACTATGGGTCGTAATAAGCTCTGCATTTTTTTCGTCATTGAGGAAAAGTCCCAAAAGCTCACCAACACTACGTTGCGAACTTGGATAGAGATGAGACTCTGGTTCTTCAAGGATTAAAAAAACTCTTTTATCTTCAATCAGATAATAAAAAAGCAAATTGAATACCCAAATGATTTCTTGCTGGCCAGAGGAGGTGAAATTGATTTTAATATATTTCCGCTCATCTAAATACAAACGCTCTTCACCATCTACATAACGATAGCTACCACCCAAAATTTCTGTCGCTTTCTCGCAAAGAAGCTTGATGGCTGGACGATTCGATTTGAATTTTTTTGCAGCTTCAGAATCTTCGGAAGCCATCACATCATCTATATATCCAGATAGCCCACGCCCAAATAAAGGCTTTAATTTTAAAATGGTTTCAATATAACGTTTGGTTACATAGTCAATCTGGCGAAGCTGTGATCCCTCCAATGAAGTGAAGATATAGTTCATCTGCTCACTTAGTATTGTAATCAGGTTACGGCCTGCTGGAATAAACACGGTCTCGTATGGATCATGGAGGGTTTTGGTGAGCACTTCTTCCCAATGGCCTTTCTTAAAAGCGTATGGATCGAGAAATACGTTGTCATCCAATTCTTGAAATAACTCTAAGAAGCCTTCCGAAAATTGAATATTAACATAATTGTGTCCCGGACGCTCGTAATCTTCCTTCAAAGAAACACAAAGAGACATTTTTTCGTCGCCGTAGACGTAATCCAGCATCATATCAGAGGGCATAATCCAAGAAGTTCCAAAAATTTGCAGAAATTTATCTTTCATTCTAGCCTGCATAGCACCTTTCCAGTCAGTCTTGGCTGAAAAGACTTTAGAAGGACCACCCTGCATCATGATATTTAAAATGTCTTGCTTAATCGAACGACAATAGTATATAGCTTTTGCAACAGTACTTTTTCCGTTTGACTGTGGGCCAGTAAATACATTGAATTGCTTTATTTCTAATGTACATTCATTGATTGGTCCTAACTTCTTTATATGAATTGTATGGTTCATAAGTTCACCTTTAGTGTTTTGTGTCACATTTTCAATGGCTTCATAAGCTCTTTTTAAGCATTATACCACAGTTTCATTTTCAATGGAATAGCTGTAATTACCTTCTTGGACTGCTGTTCTTTGAAGTCGATAACTCATCCATACTCGAAGAAATCACAAAATTAGATGATTCACAATCAAAAAGGAGGATGCCTATACCTTATACCGTGTTTCGACCAAAGGACAGGTCGAGAAAGACGACATCCCCATGCAGAAAGAAGCCTGCCGCAACTTTGCAGAAAGTCAGGGCTGGGAGATCGTCAAGGAATTTTCCGAAAAAGGCGTTTCCGGCTTCAAAAAATCTGCCAAAGAGCGTGACGAACTCCAGAAAATTCAACAGGCTGCGATGGAAGGCAAGTTTGACATTCTGCTGGTGTTCATGTTTGACCGTCTCGGTCGCCGTGATGATGAAACGCCCTTTATCGTGGAATGGTTCACGAAGCAGGGCATCGAGGTCTGGAGCGTGAACGAGGGACAACAGCGGTTCGACACCCATGTGGACAAGCTGATGAACTACATCCGCTACTGGCAGGCATCCGGCGAGAGCCTGAAAACCTCCGTCCGTACCCGGACAAGGCTGGAACAGCTCACCGGGGAAGGTCACTACACGGGCGGCACCGTGACTTTTGGCTACAAGCGTGTCCGCCTTGGTCGGGTGAACAAGAAGAATCAGGAAGTCTGCGACCTTGTGGTTGACGAAGCAGAAGCTGAGATCGTCCGGCTGATTTTCCACAAGTACGTTTACGAGGGCTACGGCGCACAGAAGTTGAGCCACTATCTTTATGAACAGGGAGTCGTAGGACGGAACAACAAAAATATCCCCAACACCAGCATCGTTCGGATGATCAAGAACAAAGGATACACGGGATACCTCATCAACGGTGCGGTGGAGACGGAGTGTCCGCAGCTCCGCATCATCGAACCAGAGCTGTTCGAGCAGGCACAGGAACTGCGGCAGGCACGCACCTGTGAGCGTGGCGGCACTTCACTGGGCACCAGCTCCAAAGCCCTGTTGACCGGGCTGGTCTACTGTGCCCACTGCGGCAACCGCCTGAGCCTGACCAGCAGCGGCCGGACGCATACCTATGCCGATGGGCATACGGTGAAAGAAGTCCGGCCCCGGTATAGCTGCTTTTACAAGATCCGGCATCCGGGTGACTGCGATGGGCAGTCCGGCTACGGTGTTTCCAAGCTGGATTCCATTGTGGAAGAAGTTGTCCGGCAGATCTTCGCACAGTTCCGGGAGGTTTCCCGGAAGAAGCTGCTGGAATCGGTCAAGACTAACGATGCCGCCCGCATCCAGAAGAAAATCAAGAAAATCCAGAAAGACTTGGAAGCCAAGCAGAAAGAGCTGGACGATCTGAAAGCCGAAACCATTCTGGTCATTCGTGGCGTAAGTGCCTTGGACAAAGAACTGCTGGGCACACTGGTAGCCGAGGCAAGAGAGGCTCTGAAAACTCTGGAAAAGCAGCTCGTGCAGGCACAGGAAGAATACGAAGAAGCCACCAAAACAGCAAAGCGCAGTAACTACATCTGCAACGAGCTGTTTACATGGGCGGATGTTTACGACACCGCCAACCACGATGAACGCCGCGCCATTTTGCAGCAGTTCATTAAGGAGATTCGCGTCCGAAAAGACTATGAGATCTCGATTACGCTGAACGCCAGCTTCAACCAAGTGGAGCAGCTCAAGGCTGTGTCAACCTACGATGGTGCGGAAATTTTTGAAGGAATTTCCGAGAAGGGGGCATAAAAGCGATGCGATTGCCCGCAGAACTCTGCAAAATGCAAAGAAAGAAGCGTGAAACCGATGGATTTTCAAAAAATATATTGATGACCTCGCCCGGTTCGCATCCGACTTCAGGGTTCGGAGCCCGGCACGGTCTGCCAAAGTTTTTTAGGCATAAAAAACGCCGCATCGTACAAAACGATGCGGCAAATTGGTGGACCTAGAGGGATTCGAACCCTTGACCTCTCGGATGCGAACCGAACGCTCTCCCAGCAATATCGCTTTTGTGCACACCTTATGCACTGCGAAAGAAGAAAAATCAACGTATATTCGTCCATATAAAATGCCCTGCCAGCCCAATGGACTTTCCTGACTGTAAGTACGACCACCAAGCCTCTGATTTTCAGGATGAAGCGATTTGGGATGTAATATGGTTGGCGGACAAGTGAGCTACAGGCCCTTGAGATGTAATTCACATGGGGTTCAGATGTATCGCATCCTAATTTACAATAAAATACGATGTACCGTAAAAGCGCAACTTTCACTCGGAAAGAATGGAAGCTGCGCTTTTATGTTAACAAGATTTTCTATATAAAACGCTTTCATCAAAAGATGATTTGAGTTTTTATGAGTTGACAAGGCAAAACGGAAAAGATACACTTAGAAGGAAGATTGTTGGGCATTAACTCTGGCGTGGCAAAGGCGAAAAGGAAAAATTGTGTAATGACGACACTAGTGTATCTCAGCAACACTTGCAAAGAACGCGTTGCAGAAGTCGATTTATCTAAAGTGGCTTCATCCGACTTAATTAGAACTATTCTGAAGGAATATCAAAAGAATAGTTATCTGAATGCAACAAATGCCAAAAAGCTATACGTTAAAATTGGAGAGCATTTAACACTACTTGATAAATTGGACAATTTGACAAACGCCGATGAGATTGTTTATTCTGATGTGATTGCCCCTCAAAATGCGGCCGAATTTGAAAGAAAGAATGGAATTGTTTACTTCTTTCATTCATCAGAAAAGCCACATTTAAATTATCCCCATGTTCATGCTCGCTATGGTGAAGATACAATCAGCATCAGTTTGCGAGATTTTACTGTGATTGGTAGCTTTAGCTCAAAGAAAAAGCAGAAAGAAGCAGTAGAGTATGTAAAGAATAAGCAAAATCTCACGAGATTGAAGGCGGAATGGAATCGCATTATGGAAGCATCATATTAGGAGGATGCCATGGTACAGGTATTATACTGTATGAAAATCGCAAAACCTCGCTGGGCAAAGAGTTTAAGGGATGGAACGGCATGGTTTGGATCAGTTGAATCTTATATCCAAAAAGCTCAAAAAGACCATAATGACGAACAAGGTGATGCATTTGAGGGAGTCTTTGCTAGAGTCGGAAGATTTTCAAATGAGCTTATCAATTGCATGAAGAAATTTGGAAATGATCTTGAAATCATTCCTGATGGGGAATACTGCTTGCTACGCAGAAAATCTATTCGAAAGGCTTGGGTGTTTTGTATGTACGGCTTAACACCACAAGATTTTCTGCCAATAGGCGAGCTATATTATATAGATGGAGTCAAAGTCTGTGACTTTCAACATACTGTAAGTCAAAAAATGTTTGAAGGTTTCTTAGATGATAAAGAAAAAGCTGCTTCTGTATGTGCAAGTATTGGACACCTGAATAAAGCAATTTCAAAAGGGGCATCAGATGTTGGATACACAATTAGACGCAAAGAACTCAAATATGATTTGGATTTCACACGAGAATTTATAATAGCTGGAATCGAACCCGGTTCTCCGTATGAAGAATTATTTCATAAGCAGAAAAGATTTTCCTATCAACACGAACTTCGAAGCCTCCTCAGCAATGTCGATTGCCCACCTTCACAGGACAGTATTCCGATTCAATATAAAAAATTGGAAAAAGATAGTTTATTTTACGATGAGTCCAATGATGTTGGAATGATAATCCAAATGACTTGCTCAATAAAAGAAAAAACCTCTTAATTTTACTATATTTTAAGGAGAAATATTGATGAGCGTTAAGATTACCCCTGCCCAGCACAAAAGCAACCTCCGTAATGTGTACGGAACCTTCGCCATTGAAGGCATGACCATCAGCAAAGATACGCGCAGCAACCTTGACCGCATTGGTAACGGTCAGGCTAGCTATCAACAGGTCGTGAATGAATTGCGCGCAAAGTACGCAAAGAAGGGCTGATTATGTTCTCAAAGTATGATGTCTACACCACAGTGCAATCCATGTACTGCTACCCCGATACAGATGTTCTGATTAACAAGTTGGACATCCGTGACAAAGCAGAACTTAAACAGGCCGAAGAGGAATTTACGGCGGTAAAACAGATGGCTCTGTTGCAGGAGCCGATCAAAGGCCGTTTTACCAAAACGCACCTGTTTCGGATTCATCGTTTCCTTTTTGAAGATGTGTACCCTTTTGCGGGGCATATCCGCAAGGAACAAATCAGCAAGGGCGACACGATGTTCTACCCTCCAGACCTGATTGACCGAGAATTAGAGCATGTGTTCAAAAATATTCACTCCAAGAAGCTGCTTGCCGAACAAGATGAAGAAAGGCAGATTCAAAATCTGTCGCAGACGATGGCGGATCTGAACATCATTCATCCCTTCCGCGAGGGAAATGGCCGCAGCACCCGTGAACTGATCCGCTGCATGGCGTTAGAATATGGTTTGCACATCAACTGGGGCAACACTGACCGGGAGACTTTGATCAACGCTGCAATCGCTGCCGTAGATGATGATATGGCATTCTGCGATGTTCTTAGACATTGTATCGAATCGCAGAATTAGCATACGATAACCGCGAAGCGCAACTTCTATTCATCAGAGTAGGAGTTGCGCTTTTTAATACAACTGTTATTTACCCAAGAAAATCGACCAGCCTACATGGAACATTCAAAATTTCAGATGTACTTTTTTATTGGAAATGGTATACTTGATTCGAGATATACCCTGCTCTCAGTCGTTTGCTCAAAAGGCTAGGACTACAGTTAATTTTCAATTGGTACGAAAATTTTAGTGAGAGGATGTTGTAGGATGGAGCGGCCTCTGTATATAAATTGGCTTGTCAACGAGAAAGGAGTGACCTTTGAAGATGGTGTTGCTTTAAAGTGCTATAAACTTTCCTATGAAACCGATGAAGCGGTCTTTGACGACTGGGCACTTCATATCAGAAAACATTATGTTGAAGACGATGAACTGACAGATGACAGTGTTGCAACAGGATTATCTATAGAAGATTATCTGCGCAAATACATTGTTCCTCAAAAACAGGAAAAGCTTGGTCCAACTGCACGTTCAAATGATATTAGTGAAATTTTATTCGCAGATTTATTTGAGTTTGTTCTGCATTATGAAGTACCCCGTTGTAAGCAATATAACAGATCGGGAAAAAATGAGTCCGAGCACGGAACCGATATAATCGCGTATAAATTCCATAGTAAAGAAAAAACTCCTGCCAAAGAAGATGAGCTGATTGCAGTAGAGGTAAAAGCACGTCTGTCGTCAAAAGAAATATGTAAAACCATTCAAGAGGCTGCTACTGATTCTAAAAAAGATGAACACCGAGTTGCTCATACATTAAATTACTATAGAAAAAAGCTCCGTAATATGGGTAAATTCGATGAATCAAACTGCGTTGAACGTTTTCAAAAAAGGACGGAATCGCCCTATAAAATCTCTTATGTTGGAGCTGCTATCTCAAGTCAGCCAGAGATTGAAAATAAAGTAATAGCAGGGATTAAGGGAAATGATTTGCAATTAAAAGTTAATCAGTCCATTTTTTATGTACATGGTGCCGATTTGATGAATTTGACCCATCAAATCTTTGAGAGGTGTACAAAATGATTTTTGGAACGAATTCCAACTATATGCTTAAATATCAAAAGGCAAAAGCGAAGCTGGTAGAATATGATATTTCACAAAAAGACTATCCCAAATTTCCGCTAAACTCAAATGAACTTTCCTATCCTGTCATATATATCCTTTCTCGATATGCAGAGAGCATTATAGAAAATGATGAAACTGGGAAGGCAGAATTCGCACCCTATATGGTGAAGGCTTCTCAATACTTTGATGCCTCCGTTGGAGCTAATGATAGAACAGCATACGATACGGACTTTTTATTGTCCGGTGCAGCAGCCTATTTCTTATCCAATGATTTTGGTAGTTCCAAAGTATTATGTGCGGCCCTTTTCGAAAAAATAAAAGATACGCCCACTATGGGTACATCTCAAATAATACTTAGAAATCTATTAGGGTATCTCCTCTTGGATAAGGTTTTCCCTATAAGTTCTGATATCTTTGGCGGTGAAGAACTCTGCCGGGCATTACTATTCTACTACACCAATGGAGAAGGCTTGCCTAACATAGAACAGGTGATTCGGAAATATCGAACTGCAATTTATAAAAACAATGATCCTATGGAGATATACTATGTCGATATACTCCTTGCAGTAATTACGATAGCGTTATCAAAAGCCGCATGGAAACTGATTCCTCAATATTCAAAATTGGAACCCGGACAATGGGAAGAGTATTTAAAAAGCTCAAAATCTCCTAAAATGTTGTGGCCTGCACAGCAGCTTATAGGAAAGAAAAATGTGTTAAGCGGAGAAAATGCAATCGTTCAGCTTCCAACAGGCGTTGGGAAAACCAAAAGTATAGAACTAATCATTCGGTCATCCTTTCTCTCGAACCGAACGGCTACTGCTATTATTGTTGCACCACTTCGTGCTTTATGTAACGAGATTGCAAGCGATATGACTTCAGCTTTTGGAGAGAGTGTTTTAATAAACCAATTTTCAGATATTCTGGAAAATGATTTTTTCGTGGATTTTACTTTGAAAGCGACAATACTAATTTGTACGCCAGAAAAGCTCAGCTATATTATCCATCATCAAGTTGAGTTTTTAGATGAAATCGGTTTGTATATATTTGATGAGAGTCATATGTTCGATGATGGAAGACGTGGAACAGCTTATGAGCTGTTGATTTCTGAAATTCGAAAACACATAAATACAGAAAAACAAATTGTGCTTCTTTCTGCGGTGCTTTCAAACGCCGAGCAAATTAAGCAATGGCTTTTTAATGAAAATGGAACCTTGGCTTCTGATCCGGCAATTAAAACAACACCTAAAAGCATCGGATTTTCTTCACAAACACGAGATATTCATTACTACTCAGAAGATCCTGAACGTGAAGATTTCTATGTTCCACGCAGCATAGAAGTCAATTTGCTAAAAAAACTTGGAAAAGAAAGAAAAAAGCGTTATTTTCCGAAGTTGACAGATCCCAAGGATATTGCAATATATTATGCAAATAAACTTTGCAAAAATGGTGGTGCTGCAATTTTTGCCAATCGAACTCGAAGTGTACAAACCATAATTCAGCAAATTATTAACCTTGATAGTCGAGAATATGATCTTTCTGGAATTCAGAAGTATAGCAACACATTGGAAATGAGTCGTATTGCCAAGTTAATGGCCGATTATTACGGTTGTGATCATCCATATACAAAAGCTTGCAATTTGGGTGTTGCACCACACTATTCAAATCTTCCGAATGGTTTGCGCCTTGCTATTGAATACGCATTTCGTAAGAAAGACCTGCACCTTGTGATATGTACATCTACACTTGCTCAAGGAGTGAACATTCCCATAAAGTACCTTTTTATGACTAGTTTCATGCTTGATCAAAATAGTATGAAAATTCGAAATTTTCAAAATTTAATGGGAAGGACAGCACGTTCGGGAATGTACACGGAAGGAAGTGTTATTGTTACAGATTCAAAGCTATTTGACAATAAGAACAATCGAAGTAACGGAGGATTTTACAAATGGGAAAACTGTGTCAAAATGTTTGACAGTCACGCATCAGAACCATGCGAAAGCTCTATTTTATGGCTTGCCCAAGATATTGAAATCAATCATGATGACCATGTAAAAGGCGTATATATTGCTAACTATATTATCAACAATTATAGCCATTGGGATTGCTTTGAATCGTGCTACGAAAAAATTCTGCAAGCATATGAACGGAAAAAACAGACGCCGATGAACCAAAAAAGTGTTGCTGTACTTAAGACTGCTCTAACGGTTCGGCAGCATGTCATAGAGACAATCGAAAATCATCTATGCTTTGTCCTTTCTAATGATGAAGGTTCCGATGCGCAGGTTGTGGCATTGGAACTTTGTAAAGAGACTCTTGCTTATTTTATGGCCAACGATGCAGAAAAAACGTTGTTGGAAAAAATATTTGATGTCATTGCACAAAAGGCAAAGACAGTTGATCGTGTGAAGATCAAACGATACTCCAAAAGTATGCTTGGAATAGATGATGCTTTAATAATTGAAGCATGGCTAGCAGAAACTCAATTCATGGAGCAGCAACTTTCAGATTCAGAAATTTTTGAAATGTTGTTATCCTTTTTTATCAATACTCATAAAATTGGTAAAACAGAAGAATATTTTCCAGATATTTGTCGAATGTGGCTTGATGGATACTCCTTTATAGCAATGAAAAAAGCGACTGGACTTTTGATATCGGATATTGAGAGCCTGTGCAGCAAGCTCATTTCCTATGAATTCAGCTTTTTTATAGGAAATATCATTGATGTGATTGATACTGACGATGATGAAAACAGAGCACTTCTTGTATCAAAGTTACTTCTTTTACAAAGGAAATTAAAATATGGAGCATGTTCAGAGACGGCCATCTCAATCTGTGAAAAAGTATTTAATGATCGTCTTTTGGCTAATTCTATTGCAGAACAAATTGGAGCGGAGTCGATTGACACTAATCATATCATCGATGCTTTAAAAATGTGCAAAGAAAAAATATTAGGATTTCTATCTGTGTATCCAACATATTTCTCAGTGAGAATCAACTGGATTTGTAAATAATAAAATTATTATTGCGGGCATCCATAAAAATGGCTGTCCGCAATTTTTATATGTAAAATCAAAAGGAGGATGCCAATGGATAAAGACTTTATGCTGACCTACTACGACAAAATGGTACGTCCAATATGGACGGAGCTGATGAAGACGCCTCGCTATCAGAGGGCAGCTTGCGAACACGACAAGCTCGAACGTGAGTTCCGGCGGCTGTTGGATGAAAAACTGGGGCGGAAATATCTTGAACTGGACGATGCATTTTTCCGGGTGATGGATGACATCGCAGAAGCTATGTAAATGTTCGGCATCCGGGGCAGTGCGATGGACAGTCCGGTTATGGTGTGACGACACTGGACGCAGTTGTAGAAAGCATCGTGTGCATGAAGTTTGAAGAAATTCTGGAGTGCTCCAAGAGCAATCTTCTGGAAGAAATGCGGCGTAAAGATTTGGATGCTGCCAAAAAGGAAGCAACTCGTTGGAAAGAGGAAGTCCAGACCAAGGTTGACGAACAGGATGCGTTAAAAAAGGAAATGATTCGTGTCATCCAAGGAACAAGCGGACTCGACCGCGAGATGATCCAGCAGATGGTCAATGAAAACAAGGAAGCACTGCTTACCGCACAGACCAATCTGGCAGACTCGGAAAAGAAGTTGAAGGAGATCGAGGAGCAGAACCAGAAGGTTGAACGTAATTGCAGTGATTTATTCACATGGGCAAGCACCTATAAGGGAGCCAGTTTTGAAAGGCGTCAGGCTATTTTGAAACAGTTTATCAAAGAAGTGCGTGTCGGACGCGACTATAATATCGAGATCGTTCTCAATGTACCGCTGGACGAATTTGAGGAGTTCAAGCGTCACGCAGCATCAGCTGGACGGGGCAAAAATCAGAAAAACAAGTCGCAAAATCCTCAAAAAGTTGGGCGTTGTACATCAAATGCCGGAATCGTCGTTTTAGACAAAACAGCAGGTGAAACCATAAGCATTGTGCCTAAAAATGCTGCACACGCGATTTTGCGCTGTTAAGACGAATGATGCACGATTTTGCAAAGAAAGACAAAAAGAAACGCCGTATCGTTTAACACGATACGGCGTTTTATGGACTCGAAGGGAGTCGAACCCTCGACCTTTCGGATGCGAACCGAACGCTCTCCCAACTGAGCTACGAGCCCACGAAAAAGCACCCAATTTCTAATGGGGGCAAATGAGCTATAACACCAGATCGGGAATGCAACGCTTGCACTCCCAGCTGAGCTATAGGCCCATATTTGTTTTTCGGAACGAGAACAGTGTAACTCTTTTAGAAGGATTTGTCAAGGACTTTTCACCCGGGCGGTCTGCGGGGAATGGCCGGGTGGATCTGCCGCGCCGTTTCTAAAAAAAACGGCAGATCCTTTCGTAAAAATAACAGTGGCTCTCAGAGAAAAAGCGTGCTACAATAATGCTGAGACTTTCGTACATAAAAAGTCTATCACCCAAAGTCAGGAGGACAACGGTTATGGAATTTACTAAGGTCGTTGCAGAGCGTTATTCCTGCAAGAATTTCAGCACACGCAAGGTAGAAGCCGAGAAGCTGACGGAGATCCCGGAAGCGGGGCGGCTGGCCCCGACCGCCAAGAATTTTCAGGAGCAGCGCATCTATGTGCTGCAGTCGGAAGAAAGCCTGGCAAAGCTCGACAAGGTGACGCCCTGCCGCTATGGCGCGCCTACCTGCCTCGTCGTGGCCTTCGATAAAAACAGCGTCTTTACTTATCCCGGCGGAAAGCGGGACTCCGGCGTGGAGGATGCCGCCATCGTGGCGACCCACCTGATGCTGGCCGCCGCCAACGCAGGTGTGGACAGCTGCTGGCTCAACTTCTTCGATCCGGATGAGCTGGCCAAGGAGCTGGGCTTGCCGGAAAATGAGGAGGTCCTGATGATCCTCGACCTCGGCTATGCCGCAGAGGGCGCAGGGCCGCTGGCAAACCACGGCTCGAGAAAGCCCCTGTCCGAGACGGTCACATACCTGTAATACCAAAAAACACCCGGAGATGCCTCCGGGTGTTTTTGCGTTATTGTCCGACGATGCGCCAGTGTTCGGGCCTGTTGTGATCGGTGGTCACGCCGTCGTCGGCATACATCCGGTAGGGCGCAGGCTGGCCGTCGGGCGCGAAGCGCCAGAAGGTGAGGGCCGTATCGTCCAGCTGGGCGGTGTTGGCGGCGGGCTGTGCCACCGGTACGGTGTGGCCCGGACGGATGAAGAGCAGCACCTCGCCAAGTTCGCAGGGCAGATAGTGCCGCCCGGCGGGCAGAACTTCCTCATCGTAGTCGGAGACGCTGCGCAGACGCAGCATCTTCATCCCCTCAGGCAGATAGACCGTCCGGCCATGGGCGTTCTGGGTGTGGACGGGTGCGACCATCAGGCCCTCGCCAAGAAGCAGCTGGTCGTCCACCTCCCGGGCGTCGGGGTCGGCAGGGTAGTCAAAAGCCAAAGGCCGGAAGTAAGGTGCGTCCTCAAGCGCGGCCTTCATGAACTCACTGTAGAGGTAGGGCAGGAGGGCGTACCGCAGATCCAGCATATTGCGGATGGCGGGCAGAACATCGGTAAAGCGGTAAAATTCCTGCTCCCGGCTCTCAGCGTCGGCGTGGTTGCGCATGAGAGGGGTGAACAATCCGAACTCGAGCCAGCGGAGCGCCAGATCGGGGGTGGTGTCCTCACTGAAACCGCACAAATCGGCACCGCTATAGAGGAAGCCGCACATCTGGACGGCAGGCATCATCTGGATGTTGGCCAGCAGCTGGCTCCACGAGGAGTGGTTGTCACCCAGCCAGATCCCGCCCCAGCGGTGGGCGCCGATGATGCTGCTGCGGCAGTAGAGCAGGGTGCGCTGGCCGGGACGCAGGGTCTGGAACGCCTCGCCGGCAGCACGGGTCATGCAGCCGCCGTAGAGGTTGTGGACGCGGTCGTGGCGCACCCGCCCGGCAGCGGTATCGTGGTAGAAACTGCGGTAGTCCTCGGGGGCATTCATCAGGCCCATCACCGAGCGCACCAGCCCGAAGAAATCGTTCTGGTCGAGGTTATCCTTCCGGCTCAGGGCGGCGGCATTCTCGAAGAAGGCTTTCAGCCGCTCAGGGGAGTAGAAGAGGGCTGGCTCGTTCATGTCGTTCCAGAAGCCCTCGATGCCGAGGTCGGTGAGCACCTTGTACTGCCTGCCGAACCACGCCCGGGCCTCGGGACGGAGAAAGTCGGTGAAGTAGGCCTTGCCGGGCCAGACCGCCGCCACAAAGGGCGTGCCGTCTTCTTTGGTGCAGAAATAGCCCTTCTCGAGGCCCTCGCGGCAGACGGGGTCATTGTCGTCGCAGCGGATGCCTGCGTCGATGATGGGGACGAGCCGGATGCCCTCGGCTTTCAGGTCGGCGGCAAGCTTGCCGAGGTCGGGGAAGCGGGCCTTGTCGATGGTGAAATCAGCGTAGGACTGCATGTAATCAATGTCCATGCAGATCATGTCCAGCGGCAGACCGTTGGCCTTGTACTGCGCGGCCGCCTCCCGGATGTCGGCCTCCGTCTTGTAGCCGAAGCGGCTCTGGGCCAGACCGAACGCCCACTTGGGCGGGATATAGCTGGGGCCGATGAGCTGCCGGAATTCCTTTGCGACCTCTGCCGCTGTAGGGGCTGTGATGAGGCAGAGCGCATAGTTCGGCTCTGCCGTGGCGAAGCGGAGAGTGTCGTGGCGGGTATAGCCGATGTCGTAGCTCACTTTGCCCGGGAAATCGACGAAGATGCCGATGCATCCGCTGCCGTCGGCAGGGGAGATGAGCAGGAAATTGTGGGCGGCGTAGTAGGAAAGCCGGTTTTCGCCGTGCTCACTCTCGTCGGTGTTGTTCGTCTCGTAGTGCCAGCCGCGCTTGTTGAGGCCCCGGGGCATCTCGCCCAAGCCATAGACGATGTCCTTCTCCTGCATGACATACTGCCAGCCATCGCCGTCCGGTGTCAGGTAAGGCACGGGGCCGGTCTCGGCGGGCAGGTCCAGCACGACGCTCTCGGTGGGAAAAGGCTTCCCGATGACAAAACGCTGTATCATAAACAGAGTGCTCCTCTCAGATGGTCTTGTGTCTATGGTACGCCGTCAGGCCCGGCGGGGCAAGAGAGAAAACCGTCAGAACGATACAACAAAACCGGCATTTTCGCCCGGAAATGCGGCCCGGGGCTTGTTTGGGCAGGGGAAAATGGTATATAATAAGGATATTCTAGGAATAAAAGGGAGAACCATCATGTATCAAAAAGGAATCAAGCGGCTGCTGGACGTGGTGCTGTCGGCCTGCGGGCTGCTGGTGCTGTCGCCGCTGCTGCTTTTGCTCTGCCTTGCCATCAAGCTGGACTCGCCGGGGCCGGTGTTCTTCAAGCAGAAGCGGGTGGGCATCCATAAGAGCTATTTCAACATCCTGAAATTCCGCACCATGCGCATCGACACCCCCCACGACATGCCCACCCATCTGCTCCACGACCCGGAGCAGTATATCACCCGGGTGGGCCGTTTCCTGCGCAAGACCAGTCTGGACGAGCTGCCCCAGCTGTGGAATATCCTTGTGGGCGATATGGCAGTCATCGGTCCGCGCCCGGCCCTCTGGAACCAGTACGACCTGCTGGCCGAGCGGGACAAGTACGGCGCAAACGACGTCCGCCCCGGCCTGACCGGCTGGGCGCAGATCCATGGCCGCGACGAGCTGGAAATCGCCGAGAAAGCGAAGCTCGACGGCTGGTACGTGGAGCATATGAGCTTCTGGCTGGACGTCAAATGCTTCTTCGGCACCATCAGGGCTGTGGCCGACCACGACGGCGTGGTGGAGGGCGGCACCGGGACGCTGCACGAAGAAGAGAAAAATGACCATAAATAAGAGAAACATAACATGCTGAATGAACTGTATCACTTTGCGACTCCATGGGCAAAGGCAACGAAACGCCAGATCAATGTGAACCGGATGCTTGGAGTGGCGGCGAATGCCCTTTATCCGATATATTGTGCATGGAGTCCGCTCCCGAAGCAGAGAACAACGCAGGGCGAAAGGATGGTGGTATCTCTGACCACCTTCCCGCTCCGAATCGGGAAAGTCCATCTGACGATCCAGAGCATCCTGCGGCAGAGCCGTCCGGCGGACCGTATCCTGCTCTGGCTGTCCAAGGAGGAATTTCCGGAGGAAGCACAGCTCCCGGCAAACCTGCTCCGCCTGAAAGAGAAGGGACTGGACATCCGCTTCTGCGACAATATCCGCTCCTTTAAAAAGGTGTTCTACACCGCGCAGGAATTTGAAAATGATGTGATCGTTACGGCGGATGATGATGCGCTCTACCCGGAAAACTGGCTGGAAGGGCTGTGGGATACCCACGAAAAGTATCCGGGCTGCGTGTGCTGTTACCGCGCGCATGAGATCGCGTTTGAAGGCGGAAGGGTGGCGCCTTATCAGGAGTGGTACGGCCTGTCGCCAGACAAAAAAGGACCTTCGGAAGCACTTTTTCCGGTGGGCGTTGGAGGTGTGTTGTATCCTGCAGGCTATTTCAGCGGCATCGAGTTCGACAGCGGGAAGATTATGAAGCTGTGCCCGACGGCGGACGATATGTGGCTCAAGATCGTGGGAGCGCAGAAAAGGATCCCGGCAGTGAAGGTGAGCACCAACTCGAAGGAGTGGTTCACCATCCGGAACAGCCAGCGCCAGTGCCTGATGTCGGTCAACACCGCCGGAAGGATGCGGAACGATGAAGCCCTTCAGAACCTGATGGAATATTATCACGTTACAGCGGAGATGCTGGGCGGCGCATCGACAGAGCAGAAAGGCAAAGGATAAAAGATGGCGGGCAGAACAGATGTGAAGATCAGCGTGATCGTACCGGTCTACAATGTAGAAAAAGAGCTCCCCCGCTGCATCGAGAGCCTCCTGACACAGACGTATTCGAATTTTGAGCTGCTCCTGATAAACGATGGCTCATCGGATGGCAGCCCTGAGATCATGGAGAGATACGCGGAGAAGGATTCGCGCATCCGTACCCTGCATAAGAAAAATGGCGGGGTGTCCTCAGCACGCAACAGGGGGCTGGAACAGGCAAAAGGCGAATATGTGTGCTTTGTGGATGCGGACGATGCAGTGGCTCCGCAATATATGGAATGGCTGTATCTGGCTCTCCGGCAGAGCGGAGAGGCGGTTGCGATCTGCAGGGATGTGCGGGTGAATGATTTTGAAAAAGAGGTCCCCTTCAAGTCCCTCCCGGGAAAAATGCCGGAAACAGAGCGGATGGATCTGAGGCAATATACATTCTGGGATGAAAATGGGTGCCTGTGGTGCTGTAGAGGGATGATGAAGACTGAATCTCTTCGTGATATTCGGTTCGATGAGGAGCTTTCGATCGGAGAAGATGCGCTGTTTATGGCAAAGGCACTTCTGAAGGCGGGAGGATATATTTATCTGCCGTGCGGCCTGTACGCATACTATATGCGGGATGGCTCGGCGCTCCACCAGGAGGCATTCAAGCCAAAGCAGTTCAGCGAGATAACGGCATGGGAAAGAATTTATGCACTGATCCGGGAGCAGAGGAGACCCGGGGAAGAAAGGATGGAACGAACAGCCGAGGAACGGCTGGCGGTGGTCTGCGCCCATGTATATTACCGGATGGCGGGCAGCGACCATGCCGATCCGGAGCTGCAAGCCAAGATCGTGCGGATGGCGCGAGAGCACTGGCGGGCGGCCTTGCGCGTCCCGAACAGCAAGAAGCGTGAAAAGAGCAAGCTCTGGATGCTGATCTGCTGCCCGGCGGCGGGACGCTGGATGTGGAGGCTGGGAAAAAAGCTGAAACAGGGATGAGCCGGAGCATCTTGAGAAACGAAGTGGTTTTGTCTTGATTTATGTCGGAAATGTTATATAATAAAACAGTATACAAGACACAAAAGGAGGATTTCCATGGAACGCACCTATATCAATGAGGTACAAAAGGAAATTGGCAGCACGGTCAAGGTGCAGGGCTTTATCGAGAACCTGCGCAACAGCAAATACATGGCCTTCATCGTGCTGAAGGATATTACCGGCAAACTTCAGATCACCGTCGAGAAGGAGGACCACCCCGAGCTGGTGGACACCATCGACAAGCTGACCCCGGACTCTGTCATCACCGTCACCGGCAAGGTGATGGAGAACGACTACGTCAAGATGGGCGGCATCGAGATGATCCCCGAGGCCATCGAGATCGAGAGCATCGCCGACGCGCTGCCCATCGTCCGCAAGGAGATCGCCGCCACCAAGAAGAAGAAGGCTGTGGAGCGTTCCAGCATCGACCAGCGCATCGACTATCGCTGGATCGACCTGCGCACCGATGAGAACCAGCTGATGTTCAAGGCACAGAGCTGCTTCGTCAACGCCATGCGTCAGTTCCTGCTCGAGCGCAGCTTCATCGAGATCCACACCCCGAAGCTCATCGCTGCCGCCAGCGAGAGCGGCTCTGAGGTGTTCAAGGTGGACTACTTCGACCGCAACGCCTATCTGGCCCAGAGCCCTCAGTTCTATAAGCAGATGGCCATGGCCGCCGGCTTCGAGCGCATCTTTGAGACCGGCCCCGTCTTCCGCGCGGAGAAGAGCTACACCAACAAGCACTCCACCGAGTTCTCCGGCTTTGACCTCGAGTTCAGCTACATCACCTCCTACAAGGACGTCATGAAGATGGAGGAAGAGCTTCTGACTGCCGGCCTGAAGGCCGTCAAGGAGCAGTACGGCGAGCAGATCAAGGAGCTGTTTGGTCTGGAAGTCGTCGTCCCCACCACGCCGTTCCCTGTGGTCAAGCTGGCCGACCTGTACAAGGGTCTGGAAGAGGAGTTCGGCTACACGGTCGATGAGAGCGAGAAGGGCGACCTGACCACCGAGGCCGAGCGCCTGAGCTACGACTGGGTCAAGAAGCACTACGGCCACGAGTTCCTGTTCATCACCGACTACTCCGCCGAGAAGCGCGCCTTCTACCACATGCGCGACGAGAACGGCGTGCCGCAGGGCTACGACCTCATCTGGCGCGGCGTGGAGATCACCACCGGCGCACAGCGTGAGCATCGCTACGACGTGCTGAAGAAGCAGGCAGAGGAGAAGGGCCTGGCCGATGACGTCAAGTTCTATCTGGAGTTCTTCCGGTACGGCTGCCCCCCGCACGGCGGCTTCGGTCTGGGCATCGACCGTCTGACCATGCTGCTCTGCGGCCAGTCCATCAAGGACGCCGAGTTCCTGTTCCGCGGTCCCAACCGTCTGACTCCGTAACCTCTTTAAGGCTCTCCCTTTGGGAGAACTGGCGCGCAAGCGCCTGAGAGGGCAAGGATGCCGACGGAAAATCGCAGGTGCGGCGATAGCATCGCGCTGACAAAGAGCCTGCTTATCGCTGTGCGGAAACTCTTTTATACCGGGCTTGCCCTCTCCGTCACCTTCGGTGACACCTCTCCCAAGGGGAGAGGCTTACAGCAACAACAAAAGCCAGCGCACATTCCGTGCGCTGGCTTTTCTGCATCTTACAGCTTACTGGATGCCGGTGACCTTGTAGTCCTGTGCCTCGACGGCGTTCTTGAGCACGTCGTCGGCGACCTCGGCGTTCAGGGTGACGATGGCGGTGCCGGCCTCGTGGCTCACGACAGCCTCATCCACCTCGGGCAGGGCTTCCAGAGCCTTCTTCACGCGGGCTTCGCAGTGGCCGCACATCATGCCTTCCACTTTCAGGGTCTTCTTCATGGGATTATCCTCCATTTTGACTTCGGGCGCTTCGGCGTCCGATTTTTTGTTATTTTCAGCCGCAGACTGCACCGGGGCAGCGGCGGGAGAAGCGGTTTTGTGGTCGTGCCTGGTGCTGTGCAGATCGAACAGGTTCAGCCGCAGGGCGTTGCTCACAACGCAGAAGCTGGACAGGCTCATGGCGGCAGCACCGAACATGGGATTCAGGGTCAGACCGAAGGGGATGAACAGACCGGCCGCCAGCGGGATGCCGATGATGTTGTAGATGAACGCCCAGAACAGGTTCTCGTGGATGTTCCGCAGGGTGGCGCGGCTGAGGCGGATGGCCGCAGGCACGTCCGAGAGCTTCGAGTTCATCAGCACGACGTCGGCGGCGTCAATGGCCACGTCGGTGCCTGCGCCGATGGCAATGCCGGTGTCGGCACGGGTGAGGGCGGGAGCGTCGTTGATGCCGTCGCCCACCATGGCCACCTTGCCGCTGGCCTGCAGCTGGCGGATGACGGTCTCCTTGCCGTCGGGCAGGACGCCCGCGATGACCTCGTCCACGCCCGCCTGCCTGCCGATGGCGTCGGCGGTGCGCTGGTTGTCGCCGGTGAGCATCACGACCCGGATGCCCATGTTCTGCAGCTGACGGATGGCTTCGGGGCTGTCCTCCTTGATGGTGTCGGCCACGGCGATAACGCCCAGCAGACGGCCTGCGCCGCCGAAGAAGAGGGGAGTCTTGCCCTCGGCGGCCAGCTTTTCAGCCTGCTGTGCCAGTGCGGCGGGCAGGGTGAGCCTGGTCTGGATGAAGGCGGCATTGCCGGCATAGATGTCCATGCCGTTCAGCTTGGCCGCCAGACCGTTGCCCGGCAGGGCTGCGAAGTCAGTGACTTCCGGGGGAGTGATGGCCTTTGCCTCGGCGTCGGCCAGAACTGCCTTTGCCAGAGGATGCTCGCTGCGGCTTTCCAGCGCGGCGGCCAGCGTCAGCAGCTCCGTCTCGGAGACGCCCTCGGCAGGCAGCAGGTCGGTGACGCGGGGCGCGCCCTCGGTGATGGTGCCGGTCTTGTCCAGCGCCACGATCTGGGTGCGGCCTGCGGCCTCCAGCGAGGCGGCAGTCTTGAAGAGGATGCCGTTTTTTGCGCCGAGGCCATTGCCCACCATAATAGCCACAGGCGTTGCAAGGCCCAGTGCGCAGGGGCAGCTGATGACCAGCACGGAGATGCCGCGGGCCAGCGCATAGCCCAGCTCATGGCCCAGCAGCAGCCAGACGATGGTGGTGAGGACGGCGATGGAGATGACCGCCGGGACGAAGAAGCCCGACACGGTGTCGGCGATTTTGGCGATAGGAGCTTTGGTGGCGGCGGCATCGCTGACCATCTTGATGATCTGAGCCAGCGTGGTATCCTCGCCCACGCGGGTAGCCTCGCAGCGGAGGAAGCCCGACTGGTTGGTGGTGGCAGCGCTGACTTTGTCGCCGACGGCCTTGTCCACCGGGATGCTCTCGCCGGTCAGGGCGCTCTCGTTGACTGCGCTGGTGCCTTCCAGCACCACGCCGTCCACCGGGATATTCTCGCCGGGGCGGACCACAAAGACGTCGCCCTTCTGCACGTCGGCGATGGCCACGGTCACTTCCGCGCCGTCCCGCACCAGCGTGGCGGTCTTGGGGGCCAGCTTCATCAGGCTCTTGAGGGCGTCGGTGGTCTTGCCCTTGGAGCGGGCTTCCAGCATCTTGCCCACCGTGATAAGGGTCAGGATCATGGCGGCAGACTCGAAGTAGAACTCCATCATATAGTGCATGACGAGCTCGTCGTTGCCATCCACCTGAGCGCGGGTCATGGCGAAGAGGGCGTAAGTGCTCCACACGAAGCTTGCCATGGAGCCGAGGGCCACCAGCGTATCCATGTTGGGTGCGCCGTGGATGAGGCCCTTGAAGCCGTTGATGAAGAACTTCTGGTTGATGACCATGACGATGCCCGCCAGCAGCAGCTGGACAAGGCCCATGGCGACGTGGTTGCCGTCGAACCAGTGGGGCAGGGGCCAGCCCCACATCATGTGGCCCATGGAGAAGTACATCAGCACCAGCAGGAAGCCCAGCGAGGCGATGAGACGGCGCTTGAGCTTCGGTGTCTCGCGGTCAGCCAGTGCATCGAGGTCGGTGCTGGCGTCCGAAGCCTTACTGGCGGAGGCATTCTTCGGGCTTGCGCCGTAGCCTGCCTCCTGCACCGCCGAGAGGATGGCGGCAGGGGAGGCTGTGCCTTCCACGCCCATGGAGTTTGTCAGAAGGCTCACCGAGCAGCTCGTGACGCCCGGCACCTTCTTCACGGCCTTTTCTACCCGGGCAGAGCAGGCCGCGCAGCTCATGCCCGTGACATTGTATTGTTCCATTGCGGATTCCTTTCCCTCTTATAGGATGCCCGGAACGGGGTCATTTCATGAGCCGGGGCAGCAGCTGCAGCAGTTCGTCCAGCTTCTGCGTCCCGCCGGCTCTCAAATCGTCGGCCACGCAGGTGCGGATGTGCTGGCTCAGCAGCTCTTTGGAAAAGCCGTTCAGTGCAGCGTTGACCGCAGCCACCTGCACCAGAATATCGGCGCAGTAGACATCCTTGTCCAGCATCGCGCGGATGCCGCGCACCTGGCCCTCGATGCGGCTCAGCCGGTTGGCGAGGGCGCGGTACTCCTCAGGGGTACGGTCCTTGTGGCGGCAGCAGGAGGGGGCAGTGTCCTTTTCGGCAGGCTCAGCGGCGCAGCAGGGCTTTTTTTCAGCATCAGTCATAGCAGATGACTCCTTTCCGGGTATATCAGTGTGAAGAGGAAGCGTACCCTGTGGGGGTAAATCTTCCGACACTCTGATTTTACCACTTAGGGGTATCTGTTTCAAGTGGGCGGGATACACTAACTGTGAAAACTTTGTGAAAATAAAAGCTCCGAAATGCAGAAACGGGAGCCTCCCGGTGAAGGAAAGCTCCCGTTTCTGTTTAGGATAGGAAAGAGAATGTCATAAATAGGGGGAGGGGGTCACAGGTTGGTGTAACCCATCAGATAGCGGTCCACCTCGGCGGCGCAGTCGCGGCCCTCCCGCAGGCCCCAGACCACAAGACTCTGGCCCCGGCGCATATCGCCGCAGACAAAGACCTTGTCTACATTGGTGCGGAAGCCGTGGTCGGCCACATTGCCCCGGGCGTTCCGCTCCACACCGAACGCCTCGGCCACATAGTCCTCGCAGCCCACGAAACCGGCGGCGATAAAGGCCAGCTGGCAGTCGTAGGTGAACTCTTCGCCGGTGGGTACCATGCTGGTACGGCCGGTGTCGGGGTCACGCTGGGGCTTGAGATAGGAGATGACCGCGCCGGCTAGGCTGCCGGCGTCGTCCTTCAGAAACTCTTTGACGGTGGTCTGGTAGACGCGGGGGTCTTTGCCGAACTTGGCGAGGCACTCGGTCTGGCCGTAGTCCACCTTCAGCACCTTGGGCCACTCGGGCCAGGGGTTATTCGCGGCCCGCTCTTTCGGGGGCTGGGGCATCATTTCCAGTGCCACGAGGTCGGTGCAGCCCTGCCGCAGGGCGGTACCCTGACAGTCGTTGCCGGTGTCGCCGCCGCCGATGACGAGGACATTCCTGCCTGCTGCGTTGATGGCCCTGCCGTCGGCAAACTTGCTGTCCAGCAGGCTCCTGGTCACGCTGGTGAGGTAGTCTACCGCGAGGTACACTCCCTTCGCGTCGCGGCCCGGGACGTTCAGATCGCGGGCTTTCTTGGCACCGCAGCAGAGCACGATGGCGTCATAGCTGTTCAAGATCTCAGCGGCATCCACAGCCCCGCCCACATCCATGTTGGTGCGGAACTCGACGCCCTCAGCCTGCATGATCTTGATGCGGCGCTCGATGACGGATTTGTCCAGCTTCATGTTGGGGATGCCGTACATCAGCAGACCGCCCACCCGGTCAGCACGCTCGAAGACGGTGACGGCATGGCCCCGGATGTTGAGGTATTCGGCCACCGACAGGCCCGAAGGGCCGCTGCCGATGACGGCCACGCTCTTGCCGGTGCGGGCCGGAGGCGGGGCGGCGTGGAGCCAGCCCTTGGCGTAGCCCGTCTCCACGATGGCGTGTTCGTTCTCCCGGACAGTGACGCTGCTGCCGGTGACGTCGCCGCAGGTGCAGGCGGCCTCACACAGGGCAGGGCAGACCCGGCTCGTGAACTCCGGGAAACGGTTGGTGGTGCGCAGGCGGCGGAGCGCCAGCTCCCACCTGCCCTGATAGACCAAATCATTCCACTCGGGGATGAGGTTGTTCAGCGGGCAGCCGGAGGCCATGCCGCCGATCATCATGCCCGCCTGGCAGAAGGGGACGCCGCAGTCCATGCAGCGGGCTGCCTGGGTCTGCTGCTCCTCCCGGGAGAGCCAGATGTGAAATTCGTTAAAGTTTTCAATGCGCTCCAGCGGCGGAACATCCGTGCTGGTCTTGCGCGTGTAATCCATAAAACCAGTGAGCTTTGCCATGATGTTCCCCTCCTTACTTGTTCTTCTGCACGGCGTAGAATGCTTCGATCTGCGCCTGCTCGCCGTCGAGTCCGCGCTCTTCCATGGAGGCGATGACCCGCAGCATATGGTCGTAATCGTAGGGGAGGACTTTCTTGAACTTGGGCAGGAACTCGCTGAAATCGTCCAGGATCTCCTTGCCGCGGGGCGAGCCGGTCAGCTCGACGTGCTCCCGGATGAGCTCTTTCAGGGGGGCGACGTCGTACTTGTGCTCCACCGGCTCGAGGCTGACGGTCTCCTTGTTCACCCGCTGGTAGAAGTCCCAGTTCTCATCCAGAACATAGGCGATGCCGCCGGTCATGCCGGCTGCAAAGTTCTTGCCGGTCTGGCCCAGAACGACGACGGTGCCGCCGGTCATGTACTCGCAGCCGTGGTCGCCCACGCCCTCGACGACGGCCACAGCGCCCGAGTTGCGGACGCAGAAGCGCTCACCGGCCACACCGGAAACAAAGGCTTTGCCGCTGGTGGCACCGTAGAGCGCCACGTTGCCGATGATGATGTTCTCCTCGGGCTTGAAGGTGATGCCCTCGGGCGGGCGGACGACGAGCTTGCCGCCGGAGAGCCCCTTGCCCATGTAGTCGTTGCAGTCGCCGGTCAGCTCCAGCGTCAGGCCCTTGGGAATGAATGCGCCGAAGCTCTGTCCGCCTGCACCGGTGCAGTGGACGGTGTAGACGTCATCGGGCAGGTCGCTGCCGTACTTGCGGGTGATCTCGCTGCCGAAGATGGCACCAAAGGCGCGGTCGGTGTTGGAGACATCCAGCTTCACGCTCTGGGGGTTCTTGCTGCTGAGCTTGAATTTCTTCATCAGCACCTTCATGTCCAGAGTGTCCTCCAGATGGAAGTCGTAGGTGTCTTCCTTCTGGAAGTGGACATTGCTGTTGACGATGGCGGGGTTGTGCAGGATGCAGTCGAGGTCCATCTTGGACATCCGGCTGCTGGCAGGGGCAGACTTGACATGGAGCAGGTCGGTGCGGCCCACCAGCTCGTCGATGGTACGGATGCCCAGCTTTGCCATGTATTCGCGCAGCTCCTGCGCCACGAAGGTCAGGTAGTTGATGATATACTCGGGCTTGCCGCGGAAGTGCTTGCGCAGCTCGGGGTTCTGGGTGCAGATGCCCATGGGGCAGGTGTCGAGGTTGCAGACACGCATCATGACGCAGCCCATGGTCATCAGCAGAGAGGTGCCGAAGCCGAACTCCTCAGCGCCCAGCATACAGCTGATGGCCACATCGCGGCCGGAGAGCAGCTTGGAATCGCTCTCGATGCGCACACGGGTGCGCAGACCGTTGAGGATAAGGGTCTGGTGGGTCTCGGCGATGCCAAGCTCCCAGGGCAGACCGGCATCTTTGATGGAGTTGCGGGGCGCTGCGCCCGTGCCGCCGTCGTAGCCGGAAACAAGGATGACCTGTGCGCCGCCCTTGGCGACACCGGCAGCGATGGTGCCGACGCCGGCCTCACTGACCAGCTTGACGTTGATGTTGGCGTGGCGGTTGGCATTCTTGAGGTCGTAGATAAGCTCCGCAAGGTCTTCGATGGAGTAGATGTCGTGGTGCGGCGGGGGAGAGATGAGGCCGACACCGGTAGTGCTGTGGCGGGTCTTGGCGATCCACGGGTACACTTTTGCGCCGGGCAGATTGCCGCCCTCGCCGGGCTTTGCGCCCTGTGCCAGCTTGATCTGGATCTCTTCCGCGCTCACCAGATACTTGCTGGTGACGCCGAAGCGGGCGGAAGCCACCTGCTTTATCTTGGAATTGCTCTCGCTGTGGTAGCGCTCTTCGGGCTCACCGCCCTCGCCGGTGTTGCTCCGGCCGCCGAGGCGGTTCAGTGCGATGGCGATGGTCTCGTGGGCCTCGCTGCTCAGTGCGCCGTAGCTCATGGCAGCGGCCTTGAACCGCTTGACGATGGAGCTCACCGGCTCCACCTCGTCCAGCGGGATGCCGCCGTCGGGGGCATAGTTGAAGTCCAGCAGACTGCGCAGATGGACGCCGTTCTGGCCCATGTTGTCCACGGTGTGGGTGAACTGCTTGAAGGTGTCGTAGTCGCCGGTGAAGCAGGCTTTCTGGAACAGGTGGATGGTCTGGGGGTTGAAGAGGTGCTCTTCCTTGCCGCTGCGGAACTTGTGGGCACCGCCGTCTTCCAGCTGCATGTTGATGTCAAGGCCCAACGGGTCGAAGGCTGCGTTGTGCAGGGCCTCCACGTCAGCCTGAATGTCCTCGAGGCCGATGCCGCCCACACGGCTCACCGTGCCGGTGAAATACTTGTCGATGACGTCCCTGGAGATGCCGACGGCCTCGAAGATCTGGCTGCTCTGGTAGCTCTGGATGGTGGAAATGCCCATCTTGGAGGCGATCTTCACGATGCCGCCCAGCACCGCCTTGTTGTAGTCGTCCACGGCGGCGTAATAATCCTTGTCCAGCAGGCCGTCGTCGATGAGCTGGCCGATGGTCTCATGGGCCAGATAGGGGTTGACGGCACAGGCACCATAGCCCAGCAGAGCGGCAAAGTGATGCACTTCATGAGGCTCTGCGCTCTCGAGGATGAGGGCCAGTGCGGTGCTCTTCTTGGTGCGGATGAGGTACTGGGACACGGCAGAAACCGCCAGCAGGCTGGGGATGGCCACATGGTACTCGTCAATGTCCCGGTCGGACAGGATGATGATGTTGGCACCCTCTTTATAAGCGCGGTCTACCTCCAGGAAAACGCGGTCGATGGCCTTTTCGAGGCTGGTGTTCTTGTAGTAGTTGATGGAGACCGTGGAGACTTTGAAGCCCGGGACGTTCATGTACTTGATGCGGAGAAGGTCCGTGGAGGTGAGGATGGGATTGTTGACCTTGAGCACCTTGCAGTTTTCGGGCTTGTCTTCCAGCAGGTTGCCGTGTGCGCCCACATAGACGCTGGTGGAGGTGACGACCTTCTCGCGGATGGCGTCGATGGGCGGGTTCGTGACCTGTGCAAAACGCTGCTTGAAATAATTGAAGAGCGGCGGGTGCCGGCCGCTGAGGACGGCAAGCGGGGTATCGGTACCCATTGCGCCGGAAGGCTCTGCGCCCTGACGTGCCATGGGCAGGATGAGGGTGCTGATGTCCTCATACTTGTAGCCGAACACCTTCTGCAGGCGCAGCAGGTCGTCGCCGGTATAGCTGGGGGTCTTGATGTTGGGGATCTTGAGGTCCTTCAGCTGGACGAGGTTGCGGTCGATCCACTCGCCGTACGGCTCACGGCTGGCGTAGTATTCCTTCAGCTTCTCGTCGTCCACGACTTCGCCCTTGACGGTGTTCACCAGCAGCATCTTGCCGGGGCGGAGACGGTCTTTGACCAGAATGTTCTCCGGCTCACAGGGCAGCACGCCCACCTCGGAGGAGAGGATCATCCTGCCGTCTTTGGTGATGTAGTAGCGGCTGGGGCGCAGACCGTTGCGGTCCAGCACAGCGCCCACCACATCGCCGTCGGAGAAGAGGATGGCCGCAGGGCCGTCCCAGGGCTCCAGCATGGTGGCGTAATACTGGTAGAAGTCCCGCTTTTTCTGGCTGATGTTCTTGTTGTTCTCCCAGGGCTCCGGGATGGTGATCATGACGGCAAGCGGCAGGTCCATGCCGTTCATCACCATGAACTCGAGGGCGTTGTCCAGCATGGCGGAGTCGGAGCCGGAGGTGTTGATGATGGGCAGGATCTTGTTCATGTCCTCCTTCATGATGGGGGAGGAGATGGTCTCTTCACGGGCCAGCATGGCGTCGGTGTTGCCCTTGATGGTGTTGATCTCGCCGTTGTGGAGGATGAAGCGGTTGGGGTGGGCGCGCATCCAGCTGGGGTTGGTGTTGGTGGAGAAGCGGCTGTGGACCATGCCGATGGCGGATTCATAGTCCTCGTCCTGCAGATCGAGGTAGAACTGGCGCAGGTCGTGGACGAGGAACATGCCCTTGTACACGATGGTGCGGCTGGACAGGCTGGGGACATAGGTGCCGTTGCTGGCCTGCTCGAAGACCCGGCGGACGATGTAGAGCTTGCGGTCAAAGTCGATGCCCTTGCTCACCTTGGCGGGCTTTTTGATGAAGCACTGCCAGATGGCGGGCATACAGTCGCGGGCTTTCTGGCCCACGGCGTCGGGGTCTACAGGCACTTCGCGCCATGCCAGAAACTCAAGGCCCTCTTTGCGGGTGACAAGCTCAAAAAGCTTCATGGCCTGAGCGCGCAGATGCTCGTTCTGGGGAAAGAAGAACATCCCAACGCCGTATTCGCGCTCGTTGCCAAGGCGGATGTTCAGCTCGTCGGCCACCTTGGCGAAGAAGCGGTGGCTGATCTGCAGCATGATGCCCACGCCGTCGCCGGTCTTGCCCTCGGCGTCCTTGCCGGCGCGGTGCTCAAGGCGCTCCACGATGGACAGCGCGTCGCTGACGGTCTGGTGGCTCTTGCGGCCCTTGATGTCCACGACGGCACCGATGCCGCAGGCGTCGTGCTCGAACCGGGGGTCATAGAGGCCCAGAGGCCCTTTTTGCTCCGTGAAATTTTCCATAGACTTTCCTATCCTTTTTTCGATTTTCCGGAGAATATCCTGGCAATGCTGCGGCACATTCCGCAGCGTCTCTCTTATATGGCATAACAGAAAAGGCGTCTCAGATGGGTCGGCGAAGACTCATCTGGAACGCCCTTGTTCCGGATAACAAGAATATTATACAAAGGTGCTGAAAAGGATTCAAGTGACAGCTGCACCAAATGTGGGTACACGGCGACGGTTCTTCTTGTGAAAAACAGACACGCGGAGTAGGGAATAGTATGCCTTTTCCGGCTCAGTGCCGGCCCAGACAGGCGGCAAGATCCTCCTCCGGCGTGGTGATGGGCCGGAGGTCATACTTCTCCTGCAAAACAGCAGCCACCCCGGGGGAGAGGAAGGCGGGCAGGGTGGGGCCGAGACGGATGCCCCGGATGCCCAGCGCCAGCAGGGCCATCAGCACACAGACCGCCTTCTGCTCGAACCAGCAGAGGATGATGGAGAGGGGCAGCTCGTTGACCGAGCAGTCAAAAGCTTCGGCCAGACCCAGCGCGATCCGGATGGCACTGTAGGCGTCGTTGCACTGGCCCACGTCGAGGATGCGGGGCAGACCCGCCACCGTACCCAGCGGCAGGTCGTTGAGCCGGAACTTGCCGCAGGCCAGCGTCAGGATGACGGTGTCGGGCGGGGTCAGCTTGGCAAAATCCGTGTAGTACCGGCGGGAGGGGCGGGTGCCGTCGCAGCCGCCGATGAGGAAAAAGTGCCGGATGGCACCCTCGTGGACGGCTTGGACGATCTCCTCCGCATGGCTCAGTACGGCATGGTGGGCAAAGCCGGTGGTGACCACACTGCCGCCGTTCATGCCCGGGATGAGGGTGTCCTCCGGGTAGCCGCCCAGCTCAAGCGCCTTGGCGATGACCGGCGAAAAATCCCGGTCCTCCCCGATGTGGGTGACGCCGGGATAGGAGACGACAGAGGTGGTGAATACCCGGTCGGCATAGCTGGGCCGGAGGGGCATGATGCAGTTGGTGGTGAAGAGCACCGGTGCAGGGATGTCCTCAAACTCCCGCTGCTGGTTCTGCCATGCGGTGCCAAAGTTGCCTTTCAGATGAGGAAAGTGCTTTTTCAGCTCCGGGTAGCCGTGGGCAGGCAGCATCTCGGAGTGGGTGTAGACATTGATGCCCTTGCCCTCGGTCTGCTCCAACAGGCACTTGGCGTCGTAGAGGTCGTGGCCGGAGATGACGATGAAAGGCCCTTTCTCGATGGTCAGGGACACCTCCACCGGCTCCGGGTCGCCAAACGCGCCGGTGTTGGCCTTGTCCAGCTCAGCCATGACCCGGTAGGCCATCCGCCCGGTGTCCTCCACCAGCTGGAAGAGCTTGTCCTTGTCCCGCTCCTGTGCGATGGCCCGCAGCGCCGTGCAGAAAAACAGATCGATCTCGCCGTCGGTGTAATCCAGCACCCGGGCGTGGTAAGAGTAGGCCGCCATGCCCCGCAGGCCGAACAGCACGAAGGACTTCAGGCTCTTGACGTCCGGGTCCGGCTCCTGCCACAGCTTTTCCATGTCGTAGTCACCCACCGGCGAAGGAGCGGGGCAGGCGGAAGCAAACGCCTCCTGTTTTGCCTTCCACACCTTGTCGGTGAGCTGGGCCACCGTCTCGGGGTCGAAGTTGACGTTGGTGATGGTGGTGAACAACCCTTCCAGCAACAACAGTGCCTGCGGGGGCTGGATGGGTCTGCCGATGTCCAGCAGCAGGGTGGCAAAGCCGATGAGTGCCCCGGTGAGCTTGTCCTGCGCGTCGGCGGTCTCGGCTGATTTGCCGCAGACACCCGCTCTGCCCGTGCAGCCGACGCCGTGGGCTGCCTGCTCACATTGATAACAAAACATTTGCTCGTCCATGCAAAAACCTCTTTTCGTTTGATAAAAGGAGTATGAGCGGGGCGACAGACGGTTATGCAGGCAGGCGGGGCAAACCAAAAAAAGCCGCACCCTCGCGGATGCGGCCCTTGCAGATCAGGAAAAGCTTAGTAGGTGATGCCCTGAGCCATCATGGCGGTAGCGACCTTCAGGAAGCCGGCGCAGTTTGCACCGACCATCAGGTTGCCCTCGGAGCCGGCGGCCACGGATGCATCGTAGGAAGCGTGGAAGATGCCCTCCATGATGCCCTTCAGCTTTGCATCGACCTCTTCGAAGCTCCAGCTTAGACGCTCGGAGTTCTGGCTCATCTCCAGACCGGAGGTGGCCACGCCGCCGGCGTTGGAAGCCTTTGCGGGTCCGTACAGGATGCCGTTGGACAGGTAGACCTCGATGGCCTCGGGAGTGCTGGGCATGTTAGCGCCCTCGCAGACCACGGTGCAGCCGCCCTTCACCAGAGCCTCTGCGGACTCCTTGTTGATCTCGTTCTGGGTAGCGCAGGGCAGGGCGATGTCGCAGGGGACAGTCCAGACCTTGGAGCAGTCAGCAACATAGGTCGCATCCTTGTGGGTCTCGGCATACTCCTTGATGCGGCCGCGGCGGACTTCCTTCAGGTCCTTGACGTAGGCCAGGTCGATGCCGTTGGGGTCGTAGACATAGCCGTTGGAGTCGGACATGGTGACGACCTTGGCACCCAGCTGGGTGGCCTTCTCGCAGGCGTAGATGGCGACATTGCCGGAGCCGGAGATGACCACGGTCTTGCCCTCGAAGCTGTCGCTGCGCATGCACTTCAGAGCCTCAGCGGTGAAGTAGCACAGGCCGTAGCCGGTAGCCTCGGTACGGGCCAGAGAACCGCCGAAGGTCAGGCCCTTGCCGGTGAGCATACCGCCCTGGAAGCTGTTGGTCAGACGCTTGTACTGGCCGAACATATAGCCGACCTCGCGGCCGCCGACGCCAATATCACCGGCGGGGCAGTCCACGAACTGGCCGATGTGGCGGTACAGCTCGGTCATAAAGCTCTGGCAGAAGCGCATGACTTCCATGTCGCTCTTGCCGTGGGGGTCGAAGTCGGAGCCGCCCTTGCCGCCGCCCATGGGCAGGGTGGTCAGGCTGTTCTTGAAGATCTGCTCGAAGCCGAGGAACTTCAGGATGCCCTGATTGACAGAAGGATGGAAGCGCAGGCCGCCCTTGTAGGGGCCGATGGCGCTGTTGAACTGGACGCGGTAGCCGCGGTTCACCTGGACCTTGCCCTGGTCATCGACCCAGGGTACACGGAAGGTGATGATGCGCTCAGGCTCGACCATGCGCTCGATGAGGCCGGCCTTCTCGTACTCGGGATGCTTCTCCACGACGGGCTGGATGCTCTCCAGCACCTCGCGGACAGCCTGCAGGAACTCGGGCTCGTTGGCATTGCGCTTTTCCAGGCCCTCGTAGACACGCTTCAGATATTCATTCGTCAGCATAATGATATTCTCCTTTTCCCTTATCTCTATTGTGTGGAGGCTCCGTCTTTCCCGTTTCCCACGGCGGGGCTGATAAGCCTCTGGCCACTTTGCTATTATAAAGCTTTATCTGCCGATTTACAAGATGGCCCGCTCCGCAAAAACCGGAAAATCTTTCAAAATACAATGGAAAAGATGAATGCACTTCACGAAAAAGACGGGACACATCAAAAACAGCGATAAAACTTGATTTTGTAAAGAAACAAAAAATCCCTGCACTGCCATTTCCGGGCCGGTGCAGGGAGGAAAAGTCTTACTTCAGCAGCTTCTCGCAGGCGTCAGCGGCACCCTCGAGGAACTGTCCGCCGTAGGTCTCGATCATGCCGGCGTCGGACAGCGCAGCCAGCTGCGGGTCGATGGGGCATTTGGCCAGAACGGGCAGGTGATGCTTTGCGGCCACCTCGTCCACATGGCTGTCGCCGAACACGTTGATGTGCTTGCCGCAGTCGGGGCAGACGATATAGCTCATGTTCTCGACGATGCCCAGCATCGGCACCTTCATCATCTCGGCCATGTTCACGGCCTTGGCCACGATCATGCTCACCAGCTCCTGCGGGCTTGCCACGACGACGATGCCGTCCACGGGCAGGCTCTGGAAGACGGTCAGGGGGACGTCACCGGTTCCCGGAGGCATATCCACGAACAGGAAATCGACGTCTTTCCAGACCACATCGGTCCAGAACTGCTTGACCGCACCGGCGATGACGGGGCCGCGCCAGACGACGGGGTCTTCCTCGTTCTCCACCAGCAGGTTGATGCTCATGACGTCGATGCCCATCCGGCTCTGGATGGGCCAGCAGCCCTTGTCGTCGGCCATGGCGCGGCCATGGATGCCGAACAGCTTGGGGATGGACGGGCCGGTGATGTCGGCGTCGAGGATGCCGCAGTGGTAGCCGCGGCGTGCCATTGCACAGGCCAGCAGGGCGCTGGTCATGCTCTTGCCGACGCCGCCCTTGCCGGATACGACGCCGATGACCTTCTTGACGCTGCTATTGGGGTTGGGTGCGTCATGCTGGGGCGCAGCATCGCGGGAAGAACACGCTGCCCCGCAGTTGGAGCAGTCATGGGTACATTCTTCACTCATTGTCTCGTTGCGCACGGCCGTGGTACCGGGGTGCGCTTCCTCCTTGCATTCTTAGATCCGGTCTGGCGGAACATTCCCGCCAGATACGATATATATCATATCATAAAACTGGGAAAGAAACAACCCACGGCCCCGCTCATATTTCCCAGAGCAGCTTACATATCTATAAAAAGATACACTGGGGAAAGGGAGGGGTGCGCTGTGCGGCAGAGCTATCTGAAAAACGCAGCCCTGATGACCGGGGCGGACATCCTGCTCCGTCTGGCGGGCATGGGGCTCCGCATCTGGCTGGCGAACGCTCTGGGCGGCGAGGGGATGGGGCTGTACCAGCTGGTGCTGGCGGTCTATTCGCTCTTCGTCACGCTGGCGACGGCGGGCGTCTCGGTGGCGGCCACCCGCCTGATGGCCGAAGAGCTGGCCCGCAGCCCGGCGGAGGCCCGGGGGATGCTTCACCGTCTCCTGCTGGCGGGGGCCGGGCTGGGCGTGCTGGCGCTGGCGGCGCAGTTCGGGCTGGCGGGCCTCGCCGCAAAATGGTGGCTGGGCGATGTCCGGGCAGCGGGGGCGCTGCGTGTCTCGTCGCTGGGCCTGCCGTGGATGGCGGTGTCGTCGGTACTGCGGGGCTTTTTCATCGCCCGGCGGCAGGTGGAGCCAAACGTCCTGAGCCAGCTGGCCGAACAGACCGTCCGCATCGGCATCGTCTACTTTGCGCTGGAGCGGGCCGACGTCCTCGGCTGGGACGTGGGCGGGCGCTGCACGGCAGTGCTGGGCGCAACGGCGGTCAGCGAGGCCGTCAGCACTGGGCTGATGGCACTTTTTTACCGCAAAGAGGCCCGCCGCTGCTTCGGTGCGCGGCCTGCCTGCCGCCCGCAGGAGCCGGGAAAGCGCCTCTGGGACATCCTCTGGCCGGTGGAGGGAGGACGCTGTCTCGCCAGCGCTCTCCACACCGCGGAGAATATGCTGGTGCCGGCCTGCCTGGCAGTCTATCTGCAGTTTTCCGGCGGGCGTGCCGAAGCCGTGGCCCAGTACGGCAGCCTCAAGGGGATGGCTCTGCCTCTGCTGACCTTTCCCTTCGGACTGCTGGGGAGCCTTTCCGTCCTGCTGATGCCCGAGATCACTCAGGCCCACCTCCGGGGCCAGAGCGGGCGGCTGGCGGCTCTCATCGACAGGATGCTCCGTCTCACTGGCTATTTCTCGGCGCTGGCAGGCGCGGCGTTCTGGGTGTGGGGTCAGCCGCTGGCCGAAGCCCTCTACGGCAGCGCCGAGGCGGGCAGTTACCTCGTCATCCTCGGCCCGGCCATGCCGCTGATGTACCTCGAGAGCATGGTGGACGGTGCCATGAAGGGGGTAGGGGAACAGAAAGCCGTCTTCCGCTACAGCATGTGGGACTCCTGCCTCCGCATTGCGGGCGTGCTGCTCCTGCTGCCCCGCTTCGGGATGAAGGGCTTTCTTTTTGTGATCTTGCTGTCCAGCTTCTACACCTGCACCGCCAACACGGGGCGGCTGCTGTCCAGCTGCGGCCTGCGGCTGCAACTCTGGCGGTGGCTGGGTGCTCCGGGCTTTGCGGGAGCCGTCAGCGCCGGGGCCGGGCTGGCCCTGCGGCATCTTTTAGCGGACTGGCTCACCGGCGGAGCCCCCTTGCAGCTGGCGGCGGTAGCGCTGGGCGGCGCGGGGATGGCAGCGGTCTGCTTTGCGGCGGCGTGGCCGCTGGGCCTCGGCGAAGAGCTGCGGGCCGTGGCGGCAGGGGAGAGGCGGCATAAGAAAAATGTCCAAAAAGTGAAATAGCTGGACACGGGGGAGAGAATCGAGTATAATACTAAAGATATTATGGGGTGATAGGCCCTTGAAATGAAAAACGGCAGCTGACATCTTCGGATGCCGGCCCCCGATGCAAAAGAGGATATGCTGTGAAGGAAAAGAAAACAAATCTGCTGCAGGTACTGGCCCGCCGGGCTCTGCTGGTGGCGCTGGACGGAGCCATCGTAGCCTTCAGCTTTTATTTCGCCCTGCTGCTGCGCGCAGACGGTGCTGTCGAGGCCTCCTGGTGGCCCCACAACCGCGCCCTGCTCTACGCGAATCTGCCCTGGATCGTGGCGGTCTACCTGCTCAGCTTTCTGGCCGGGCGGCTCTACACCATCCTTTGGAAGTACGCCGGGGAGCGTGACCTCATCCGTCTGGCCGGGATGATCGCCGTCCCGACGGGCATCGTCTATCTGGTCAACCGCTGCTTCATCCACGGCGTGCTCTTCAACTCGGCCAACGCCATGGCGGCGGTGCTCATTTTCCTGTTCATCGGCGGGAGCCGTCTGGCCTGGCGACTCTTCCTGAACCACCCGCTGGGCGAGCGTCTGCGCGGCAACACCAGCAAGGACCCCAACCGCCCCGTCATGATCGTGGGTGCGGGCGAGGCCGGTGCGTGGGCCATCAATGTCTGCAAGACCAACACCGGCTACGGCCATGTCATCGTGGCCGTGGACGATGACCCCAACAAGCTGGGCCAGACCATCCACGGTGTCCCGGTGCGCGGCACACTGGAAGAAATTCCCGACCTGTGTACCCGCTACAACATCCATACCATCATCGTGGCGATCCCGACCCTGAAGGGAAACCGCCTGAACCACGTCATCGACCTCTGCGTCTCCACCCACTGCGCCGTGCAGATGCTCAGCGACCCCCAGCTGGTGGGTGCAGGCACCCCTCAGCAGGGGGCGTTCCGTGAGCTGAACACCGCCGATTTCCTCTCCCGTGAGGAAGTCACACTGGACACGGAGAAAATTTCCGGCTACCTCACCGGCAAGACTGTTCTGGTGACGGGCGGCGGCGGCAGCATCGGCAGCGAGCTCTGCCGTCAGGTCATGCGCTTCAAGCCTGCAAAACTGCTTATCTTCGATATTTATGAGAACTGCGCCTATGAACTGCTGATGGAACTGCAGCAGAAGTATGGCCGCGATGTGCCGGTCACGGTACTGGTCGGCTCCATCCGGGACAAGGCCCGTCTGGACGAGGTATTTGAGACGTACCACCCGACGGTGGTGTTCCATGCTGCCGCCCACAAGCACGTCCCGCTGATGGAGATCAGCCCCGCCGAGGCCGTCAAGAACAATGTCTTTGGCACCAAGAATCTGCTCACCAGCGCCAGCGAACACGGCGTGGAGCGGCTGGTGCAGCTCTCCACCGATAAGGCCGTCAACCCCACCAGCGTCATGGGCTGCACCAAGCGCCTGTGTGAGATGCTCATCCAGACCTTCGCGGGCAACACCGACATGAAGTGCGTCGCCGTCCGCTTCGGCAATGTGCTGGGCAGCCACGGCAGCGTCATCCCGCTGTTTGAGGCGCAGATCAAAAAGGGCGGCCCCGTCACCCTCACCGATGCCAACATCGAGCGCTACTTTATGACCATCCCGGAGGCGGCACAGCTGGTGCTGCAGGCCGGTGCGCTGGCCGAGAGCGGCAGCATCTATGTGCTGGACATGGGCGAGCCGGTCAAGATCATGGACCTTGCAAAACAGCTCATCCGCTTCTACGGCTATGAGCCGGGCGTGAACATGGATATTAAGATCGTGGGTCTGCGCCCCGGCGAAAAACTCTACGAAGAGCTGATGATGGACGAGGAGCAGGACAAGATGCGCCGCACCGTCCACAATAAGATCTTCGTGGCTCCGCCCCGGAACATCGACCTGGGCGAGTTCTACCAGCAGCTCCAGGAGCTGGCCGTCGCCGCCGAGCATAACGACGACAGCGTGGTGGAGCAGTTGGCCAAAATGGTGCCTACCTTTACCCCCACCCGCGAGAACCTCAAGCTGTAAAACCGCTGGCTGCACGGCACCTTTGCCGTGTAAAAATATATGAGAGGGATGTACAATCATGGAAAAGAAACCGTTTTTGACTGAGTCGATGGCTCAGGACATCATTCAGGACGTACCCACCCCCTTCCACGTCTATGACGAGAAGGGCATCCGCGAGAACGCCCGCCGCATCAACAAGGCATTCAGCTGGAACAAGGGCTTCCGCGAGTATTTTGCGGTCAAGGCTCTGCCGAACCCCGTCATCCTCCAGATCCTGAAGGAAGAGGGCTGCGGCGTGGACTGCTCCTCTCTGACCGAGCTGATGCTCAGCGAAGTGTGCGGCTTCAGCGGCAGCGACATCATGTTCTCCTCCAACCAGACCCCTGTGGAGGACATGAAGAAGGCTTACGAGCTGGGCGCTTATATCAACCTCGATGACGCCACGATGGTGGACTTCCTCGACCGGGTGGCCGGTGTGCCGGAGAACATCTTCTGCCGCTACAATCCGGGCGGCACCTTCCAGCTGGGCGAGAGCAAAGAGGGCTTCCAGGTCATGGACAAGCCCGGCGACGCCAAGTACGGCATGACCGAGGAGCAGATGATCGACAGCTACAAGAAGCTGGCCGCAAAGGGTGCCAAAAACTTTGGCATCCACGCCTTCCTCGCCTCCAATACCATTTCCGACGCCTATTATCCTGAGCTGGCAGGCATCCTCTTCCAGCTGGCTGTCCGCGTCCGGAAGGCCACCGGCGTGCATATCGCCTACATCAACCTGTCCGGCGGTGTCGGCATCCCGTACCGCCCCGAGCAGACGGAGAACGACATCATGGCCATCGGCGAGGGCGTCCGCAAGAAGTTTGAAGAAATTCTGGTCCCCGCCGGCATGGGCGATGTCTCCATCTTCACCGAGATGGGCCGCTTCACCACCGGCCCCTACGGCGCTCTGGTGGCTACTGCCATCCACGAGAAGCACATCTATAAGGAATACATCGGTCTGGATGCCTGCGCGGCCAACCTGATGCGCCCCGCCATGTACGGCGCTTACCACCACATCACCGTGCTGGGCAAGGAAGACGCACCCTGCGACCACGAGTACGATGTGGTCGGCGGTCTGTGCGAGAACAACGACAAGTTTGCCATCGACCGTATGCTGCCCAAAATCGACATCGGCGACATCGTGTATATCCACGACACCGGTGCGCACGGCTCTGCCATGGGCTACAACTACAACGGCAAGCTGCGCAGCGCCGAGGTCCTGCTCTGCGAGGACGGCTCTCACCGCCTCATCCGCCGTGCCGAGACTCCCCGCGACTACTTTGCAACGCTGGACTTCCTGCCCTTCATGAAGCCGCTGCTGGGCGAGTACAACGACGACTGAGCGCGCTTCTGACTCCATCACACCAGAATAAAGCGAGGAACGACGCAGATGTTTTTTGGATTCCAACTCACCTGTGGCCTGATGCTGGTCTTTTACGGCTATTCGGTCATGAAAAATCCACGGGTCTGGGGCGACCAGGGCCGTCAGGCCGTCAAGGCCGAAAACTTCCCCGAGTACTGCCGCCAGAACGGCCTGTTTTTCCTGAAAGCTGGCTTCATCATGGCGCTCATTGGTGCGCTGGACGCGCTGGTAACGCTTTCGGGTCTGCTGTACGTCCTGCTGTACCTGTTCGGGCTGGCGTTTGCGTTCTACCCGCTGACCCGCTGGTGCAAGGAGAACGAGGGCTTCTCGTGGCCCTGGCCCCGCGTCGAGAGCGAGAAAAAGCGCATCAAGAAACTGCGCCGGCAGCAGGAGGCCGAAAAGGCGGAACGAGAAGAAAAGTAAATAGCAAAAAATAAGAGGCCGCTGTAAAAGCAACCTCTCAGTCTCACTTCGTTCGACAGCTCCCCTACCGAGGGGAACCGTTGGCGAAGAGATTGGGCTTTCTGCCATGCCAAAGCCTCCCCTCGATAGGGGAGGCGGCACGGCGAAGCCGTGACGGAGAGGTTGAACACAGCGGCCTCTTTTTGTTTTCTTAAATCAAACCATTTTCTTTGCAGTAGTGGTAAATACCATTCTCAGCACAGGGACGGCAGACCTCGCTGGCGATGGCTTTCAAATCGGCAGAGGCGTTGCCCATGGCCACGTTGTGACCGACAGCCTGAAACATTTCTATATCGTTGTTGCCGTCGCCGAAAGCCATTGCATCCTCGGGCGTCAGGCCGTAATAGGCCAGAACTTTCCGGATACCGGCTCCTTTTCCGCCGGAGATGGGGATGATGTCCACCGCCCTGTCCCACCAGGCGGCGATTTTTGCACCGCTCGTGCCTTTGAGGATGGCGGGCCAGTCGCTTTCGCGGCAGCCCATCAGCAGCTGGAAAACTTCACCTCGGGAGACTTCATCGAACTTATCGGAAATGACCGGCGCTCGTCCGCCGATGGCGTAATATGCCGTCAGATCGTCATCCGTCCCGTTGGAGAGCAGCTGCGTCCGTCCTGCAACCGACACCGGACGACCAAGCGCTGCGGCGTTTTGGATCAGCGTCTGCACATCCTGCGGCGGGATGGGGCTGGCAAAAATATCTCCGCGATGGTCGTAGCAGTAGGAGCCGTTGTAGGTGAGAAAGATGTCGAACTCCACGCCGTCGAATTTCGGCACAATGAGAGGGGAACGCCCGGTGGCGATGGCCAGCAGGATGCCGTTTTGCTGTAAGCGGCGCAGAGCGTCCAGTGTTCGCTCAGTAATACGCTTTTTCTCCATGTCGATGAGGGTGCCGTCGATGTCGAAAAAGATGATGCGGGGCTTGTGCATGGTGCTGTACCTCCAATGCAAAAAGAGGGGAGAGACTTACCTGCGGGTCTTGCGGTCAGGATGCATCAACAGCCTCCTGACTGCTCTTGTCCAGCCCATCGAACTGCTTTACGATCTGCGGGTCTTTCAGCTTGATGACCTTGCCGGAGAGGTAGTGGAGGGTATTTTCCTCAGGGATGTCGAGGAAGCTGATACGGACGGCGCAGAGGGCTTGCGTCCGGGTGCCGGTGCGCTCATTCATCTTGCGGTTGCCGTACTTGATGTCGCCCAGCACCGGCTTGCCCAGATAGGCCAGATGGGCGCGTATCTGGTGAGTGCGGCCGGTGATGAGGCCGATGCGGCAGAGGGCGAAGGGGCCAGCCGTCCGCAGCACGTCCACATCGGTGATGATCTGCTTGCGGCGCTCGTCCTGGGACTGGTGGGCGTGGATGCTCACCTTATTGTTCTTCTCGTCGTGCTCCCACCACGCGGTGAAGCGCCCGCTCTGGGGGATGCCCACCGTGATGGTGTAGTATTCCTTCTTGAGCAGATCGGTGCGGATGATCTCGTTCATGTCCCGGAGGGCGGCGTAGCTCTTGGCCGCGATGACGAGGCCCTCAGTGCCGCGGTCGAGGCGGTTGCAGATGCCGGGCTTGAAGCGGTTCTCGCCCTGGGGGTCGTACTCGCCCTTCTGGGCCAGATACTGGGTGAAGGCGTCCACAAGGTTTGCGTCGCCGGTGCGGTCGCTGTGGCAGAGCAGGTGGGTGGGCTTGTAGAGGACGGCAATGTTCTCATCCTCGTAGATGACCGTCACCTTGGGCTGGTTCTGCTGCTTTTTGGGGGCGGGCTTCCGGGCAGGCTTTGCACCCTCGGGCGGGAAGAATTCGTCGTTGATGTAGAGCTCGATGAGGTCGCCGGCCTTGATGCGGTCTTCGGGTGCACCCTTTTTGCCGTTGACCTTGATGCGCTTGTTGCGGAAGCTCTTGTATAAAAGGCTGGTAGGGAAGTCGCGGGTCACGCTCTGGACAAAGCGGGAGAGGCGGACACCCTCGTCGTTGGCGGTGGCAGTGTATTGTTTCATAAAAGTATATCCTTTTTGCTTTTCTGGAAAGATTCTGCTTGCCTTTTTGCTAAAGGCTCCCCTACAAGGGGAACTGGCGAGGAGCTTGCGACGAGACTGAGAGGTTGTACGAAGGATGGCTTTGCCGTAGGAATGAAACCTCTCCGTCATTGCTTCGCAATGCCACCTCCCCTATCGAGGGGAGGCTCTGGCGTACCGAAAAGTGTTCTTTCTACTTTATAATAATCTACTCTTCCCATGAAGTCAACGCAGAATATTTTCTGTCGGCTCTTGTCTTTTGCCGAAAATGGGGTACTATAAAAGAAACGACTACAAACAAAGGAGCGCAGCTATGGCAGGACAGAACATAAGCCACGAGGGCCATCGGCAGCGGATGCGCGCCCGGGTGGAGCAGTACGGGCTGGAAAGCCTCGCACCCCACGAGGCACTGGAATATCTGCTTTACATCACCAACGCCCGCCGGGATACCAACGGCATCGCCCACGCGCTGCTGGAGCGGTTCGGCAGCTTTGCCGGTGTGCTGGAAGCCGGTGAAGAAGAGCTCTGCCGTGTGCCGGGCGTCGGCCCGGCCAGCGCCCGGATGCTGCATCTCCTGCCCGAGGTGAGCCGGTACTACGAGCACAGCCGCACCAGCACCGAAGGCGCATTGACGACTACTGAGCGGCTGGCGGCTTACCTGAAACCCCGCTTTGCCGGGGCAAAACAGGAGAAAGCCCTGCTCCTTTCGCTGGACAGCCGCAGCCGGGTAAAGAGCGTATACTGGCTCAAAGAAGGGAACAGCCGGATGGTGAGCCTCGAGGTGAAGGACGTCGTCTCGGCGGCGCTCCGGGGCGGGACGGAAAGCGTCGTGCTCTGCCACAACCACCCCAATGGTGTGCCGCTGCCCTCCCGCGAAGACCTCGCCGCCACCGAGAACATCGTCCGTGCGCTGGGGCTGGTCAAGATACGCCTGCGGGACCACATCATCCTCGCCGAAAACGACTACTTCTCCATGCGGGAATCCAACCGCCTGCCGTTCTACGACTTCGAGACCGGCGCAATGTTACGCCCCTATGGAAGAGAATGATTTACATTATAAAATAATTGTGGTATAATGGCTGCAAGAGATACAACTAATCGTAGTTTTGAAAAGGAGGGCTTTTTGTGGCAGAGGAAAAATTCCATCTGGTGTCGTCCTACGCCCCCACGGGCGACCAGCCGCAGGCCATCGCACAGCTGGTAGAGGGGGTAGAGCGGGGCGACCGCTGCCAGACCCTGTTGGGCGTCACCGGCAGCGGCAAGACCTTCACGATGGCGAACGTCATCGCCCAGTGCAACCGCCCGACGCTGGTGCTGGCCCACAACAAGACGCTGGCCGCCCAGCTCTGCACCGAGTTCCGCTCGTTTTTCCCGGACAACGCCGTGGAATATTTCGTCTCCTACTACGACTACTACCAGCCGGAGGCCTATATCCCCAGCACCGATACCTATATCGAAAAGGACAGCGCCATCAACGACGAGATAGACCGCCTGCGCCACTCGGCCACGGCGGCGCTCTCGGAGCGGCGGGACGTCATCATCGTCGCGTCGGTGTCCTGCATCTACTCGCTGGGCGACCCCATCGACTATCGCAGCATGGTCATCAGCCTGCGGCCCGGGATGCAGATGGAGCGGGACGAGTTGTGCGAAAAGCTGGTGACGCTGCAATATGAGCGAAACGATGTCAATTTCATCCGCAATAAGTTCCGCGTCCACGGCGACATCGTGGACATCTATCTGGCTTATATGAGCGAGCTGGCCATCCGGGTGGAGTTCTTCGGCGACGAGATCGACCGCATCACCGAGTTCAACCCCCTCACGGGCGCCAAGCAGAACGTGGTCAAGCATGTTGCCATCTTCCCGGCCAGCCACTACATCGTCAGCGCCGACAAAAAGGCTGCCGCCATTGAAAAGATTCGCGCCGAGTGCGACGCGCAGGTGAAGCAGTTCACCTCGGAAGGCAAGCTCATCGAGGCCCAGCGCATCCAACAGCGGACGAACTACGATATTGAGATGCTGACGGAAGTGGGTATCTGCAAGGGCATCGAGAACTATTCTGCCGTTCTGTCGGGCCGTGCGCCGGGCAGTATGCCCACGACTCTGCTTGACTATTTCCCGGACGACTTCCTGCTCTTCGTAGACGAGAGCCATGTCACCCTGCCGCAGGTGCGGGCCATGTACGGTGGCGACTACGCCCGCAAAAAGACGCTGGTGGAGTACGGTTTCCGCCTGCCGTCGGCCTTTGACAACCGCCCCCTCAAGTTCGAGGAAGTGGAATCCAAGCTCAACCAGATGATATTCGTCTCGGCCACCCCCGGCGAGTACGAGCGGAAGAACAGCACCCAGGTGGCCCAGCAGGTCATCCGGCCCACGGGTCTGCTGGACCCGCTCATCTCGGTGCGCCCCGTAGAGGGGCAGGTGACGGACCTTCTGGGCGAGATAAACGCCCGCATCGAGCGGCATGAGCGCGTCCTGGTCACGACGCTGACCAAGAAAATGGCCGAAGACCTGACGGATTACTTCACCGAGCAGGGGATAAAGGTCAAGTATATGCACCACGAGGTGGACACCTTCGAGCGGATGGAGATCATCAAAGACCTCCGCCTCGGCACCATCGACGTGGTGGTGGGCATCAACCTGCTGCGTGAGGGCCTCGACCTGCCCGAGGTGAGCCTTGTGGCCATCCTCGACGCCGACAAAGAGGGCTTCCTCCGCAGCGAGACGAGCCTGATTCAGACCATCGGCCGCGCCGCCCGCAACGCGGAAGGTCTGGTCATCATGTACGCCGACGAGGTGACGGACAGCATGGACCGCGCCATCACCGAGACAGAGCGCCGCCGCGCCATCCAGATGACCTACAACGCTGAGCACGGCATCGTCCCGAAGACCATCGTCAAAGCCATCCCGGATTCGATTGAGATCAGCGACAAGGCTGAGAATGCTAGGATGAACACCCGGCGGATGGGCAAGCTCGAGCGCGAAGCCGCCATTGACCGCCTGACCCGGGAGATGAAGGAGGCCGCCAAGCTGCTGGAATTTGAGCATGCGGCCTTCCTGCGCGACCAGATCGACCGCCTGCGCCGGGGCGAGAACCCCACTGTGGATTCCTCGGCAGAGACGGAGCGGAAGCAGAACCATGCACAGACACAGAGAAGAGGGAGAAAGTACCTTGGCAAACGATAAAATAGTCATCAAGGGTGCGCGGGAGCACAACCTGAAAAACGTAAATCTGACCCTACCGCGTGAAAAATTCATCGTTATGACCGGCCTTTCCGGTTCGGGCAAGTCGAGCCTTGCCTTCGATACCATCTACGCCGACGGCCAGCGCCGCTATGTCGAGAGTCTGTCCAGCTACGCCCGGATGTTCCTTGGCCGGATGGACAAGCCCGATGTGGACGAGATCACCGGCCTGTCTCCGGCCATTTCCATCGACCAGAAGACCACCAGCCACAACCCCCGCTCCACCGTGGGTACCGTGACGGAAATTTACGATTATCTGCGCCTTTTGTACGCCCGCGTGGGCGTGCCGCACTGCCCGGTGTGTGGGCGGGTCATCAGCCAGCAGAGCGTGGATGAGATGGTGGACGCTGTGCTCAAGCTGGAAGAGGGGACGAAGTTCCAGGTCCTCGCGCCTGTCGTCCGCCAGCGCAAAGGCACCCAGCAGAAAGAGCTGGACGCCGCCCGCCGCGCCGGTTACGCCCGCGTAAAAATCGACGGTAACATGTACGACCTCGACGAGGAGATCGCGCTGGAAAAGAACATCAAGCACACCGTGGAGATCGTCGTTGACCGTCTTGCCATGCGCAAGGGCATCCGCGGCCGTCTGGCTGACTCGCTGGAAACGGCGCTTGCCCTCACCGACGGCGTGGCTGAGGTGGATGTCATCGGCGGCGAGTGCATGACCTTCAGCCAGAATTTCGCCTGCCCCGAGCACGGCATCTCCATCAGCGATTTGTCGCCCCGGCTCTTCTCCTTCAATAACCCTCTGGGTGCCTGCGAGAAGTGTACCGGCCTCGGCACCTTCATGCGGGTGGACGAAGAGCGCATCCTGCCCAACCGGGACCTCTCGATTCGGGAAGGCGCCATCAAAGCCAGCGGCTGGTACTACGCCGAAGGCTCTGTAGCCGAGATGTATTATCTGGGTCTGGGCAAAAAGTACGGCTTTACGCTGGATACGCCCATCAAAGAGATGAGCACCGAGGCCGTCAACGCCCTGCTCTACGGCACCAACGAAGAAAAAATCGAGATGCACCGCACGAATGAGTTCGGCAGCGGCGTCTATTATAATACCTTTGAGGGCATCGTCGAGAACCTGGAGCGCCGCTTCCGCGAGACGAACAGCGAGTGGATGAAGGAGGAGATCGGCAGCTTCATGTCGGGCGTCGAGTGTCCCGACTGCTATGGCAAGCGCCTGAAACCGGTGGTGCTGGCTGTGACCATCGGCGGCAAAAACATCAGCGATTTCTGTGAAATGTCGATTCGGGACGAGCTGAAATTCATCGCTGACAATGAGCCGAACCTGACCGAAAAGCAGAAGCAGATCGGCGGCCAGATCATGAAGGAGATCAAGAACCGCCTGCAGTTTTTGCAGAGCGTGGGCCTCGATTATCTCACACTGGCCCGGTCGGCAGGCACCCTGTCCGGCGGCGAGAGCCAGCGAATCCGCCTGACCACCCAAATCGGAAGCGCTCTGTCGGGTGTGCTGTACGTGCTGGATGAGCCGTCCATCGGCCTGCACCAGCGCGACAACGATAAACTCATCGCAACGCTGAAAAATCTCCGCGACCTCGGCAATACGGTCATCGTGGTCGAGCACGACGAGGATACCATGCGCAGCGCCGATTATATCGTGGACGTCGGCCCGGGCGCGGGCGTCCACGGCGGCGAGATCGTGGCCGCAGGCTCCGTCAAGGACATCTGCAAGGCCAAGCGCAGCATCACCGGCGACTATCTGTCGGGCCGCAAGCGCATCGAGGTGCCGCAGACCCGCCGCCCCGGCAACGGCAATTTCCTCACGGTGAAGGGTGCGCGCGAAAACAATCTGCGCAACATCGACGTAAAATTTCCGCTGGGCGAGTTCGTCTGCGTGACGGGCATCTCCGGCTCGGGCAAGTCGAGCCTCATCAACGAGATTTTGTATAAGACCCTCGCCTGTGAGCTGAACGGCGCCCGCTCCCGCGCTGGCAAGTGCGATGGGGTAGAGGGTCTCGAGTTCGTGGATAAGGTCATCGGCATCGACCAGCAGCCCATCGGCCGTACGCCCCGCTCCAACCCCGCCACCTATACCGGCGTGTTCAACGACATCCGCACCGTCTTCTCCCAGACGCAGGACGCCAAAATGCGGGGCTACGGCCCGGGACGGTTCAGCTTCAACGTCCGGGGCGGCCGCTGCGAGGCCTGCGAGGGCAACGGCATCCTCCAAATCGAGATGCACTTCCTGCCGGACGTCTATGTTCCCTGCGAGGTCTGCAAGGGCGCACGCTACAACCGCGAAACGCTGGAAGTCAAGTATAAGGAAAAGACCATCTCTGACGTGCTGAACATGACCGTGGAAGAGGCGGTCGTCTTTTTCGCCAACCAACCGAAGATCGCCCGCAAGCTGCAGACGCTGTTGGACGTGGGCCTGGGGTATGTCACGCTGGGGCAGAGCGCCACGACCCTTTCGGGCGGCGAGGCGCAGCGTGTCAAGCTGGCCAATGAGCTGGCCCGCCGCAGCACGGGGAAGACCGTGTATATCCTCGACGAGCCGACTACCGGCCTCCACATGGCTGATGTCCACCGCCTCATCGAGGTGCTGCAGAAGCTGGTGGATGCAGGCAACACCGTCATCGTCATCGAACACAACCTCGACCTCATCAAGTGCGCCGACCACATCATCGACCTCGGCCCCGAGGGCGGCAGTGCCGGCGGCCTCATCGTTGCCGAGGGTACGCCGGAGCAGGTGGCCGAGGTGCCGGGCAGCTTTACCGGCCAGTACCTCAAGCCCCTGCTGGAAAAGGACGCGAAACTCCGCGCAGAGGGCAAATAAAGCAGTATAAAACAGAGCCGCAGTCTTACAAAAGACTGCGGCTCTGTTGTTTGCAAAAGTTTCAGATATAACAAAAAGCTCTTCAGTCGAGAGGCTGAAGAGCTCTGGTCCAGCAGAGCTGGACAAATCTGAACTTGTCGGGGCAAGGCCACTCCATCTTGCTTGCGCAAGACCGTTCTGTTGCTCAAAAGCCCCACTGGGGCTTTCGTTGCTTCGCAAACGCAAACTTTTTCCTCCCCGGTGGATACTTAAATTTTTTCAGCAAGTGCTTCACCATCTTACCCATACTCGCACGGGCAGTTTCTTTTTTTTGCAGGTCTATTGCGCTCGCATTACTGAATTTCTGCGTTTCCAGCCATCTCCATTGCGGCGTTCGATTGACACAGGTTGAGTTATCGGCAGATACAGCAAACACAACGGGCGGCTCTGGTAACAGAGCCGCCCGTTGTGTTTGGTTATGAAAAGGAGAACTTAGATCTCATACCACTTGATCTCGTTGGCATCCAGATGCAGGGCAAAGCTGCTGCCGTCTGTGGTGTAAACGGTGGTGTCCTGCGGCTCGTACGTGTTGTTCACCACACAATACTTGCCGTTCTTGACGTAGGCGTGAACTTCTACATTATAATTGGAGCTGAACCATGTATGCAGTTCCTCCTCGCTGTGGGCACTCCACAGGATAGCGCGGTAAAGGGTGCGGCTGTTGGCAAAGCTGTACGGCACGCCGCTGATGTACACGGCGCGTCCCTTTCCGAAGTCGTGTGCCGCCATCTGCACTTCTTTGTTTCGCTGCACCAGCACTTCGGTGCCTTCCAGCGCATAAATATTCTTCTTGCCCTCGCCAAAGTCGATGGGCCGGTCGGCATCCTGCAGAATGAAATGGTCCGGGTGTTCTTCCCAGTTGTACTTGTCGTAGTTGAGGGTGAAGCCGTTTTCTTCCTCCACGCCCAGCACGCTGGCAAGCTGGAGAATGTGGCCCTGATACGGGTGACCGGAAGGCTCACCCACGCCGATAAAGCCGCCGCCGTTCCAGACGAACTTGCGGATAGCGGAGGAGATCTCCGGGTCTTCCCACCAGATGCCGCCGGTGTGTGCGGTGTCGGCATCGCCGACATTGATAATGACATCCAACGAATCCAGCAGATGCGGGTCGTTCTTGATATCCTCAAAGCTGATAAACTTCACATCAAAGGGCGCACCGGACAGCATCTCAATGACACCGGCATAGCTATAGTTCTGCTTGTAATAGAGGGCGTGATGCACCATGTGACAGCCCCAAGCCCGCATTTTACCCCAACAGTTCAGCACGGCCACCCGCTTGACACAGTAGGGTGTGGTGTCCTTGATGTTCTCGTACAGCTCGCGGAACTCGTTGCAGACGCTCTCCACGTAGTCCACGAACTCCGGGAACTGCAAGGCCAGTTTCAGATAGCCGCCATAGCCGATGCGGTCGATGGGCTTGCGCAGGATAGCGCGGCGGGCTGTGACCCAGTTCTCCTTGGCTTCCCGCACGGGGTCGCCGCCCTCGTGGAAGGTGTCGGGGAAGAAGTACGGCAGGAAACGGCCCTCGGTGTACTTCACGCCCTCAATGTCAGAGATCAGGCGCAGGGTGGAGCCGTTGCCCACGCTGCCCACTACGGCATCCAGTCCGATGGTCTTGAACTCTGGCATGAAAGGTTCGGTGCCGATCCAGTGATCGCCGAGGAACATCATGGCTTCGCACCCGCACGCGTGGGTGATGTCCACCATCTCCTTGGCAAGCTTTGCCACCTCGCGGCGCTGGAAGGCCTGAAAATCCCGGAATTCCTTGCTGGGCACCCGGTACTGGTTGTTATAGTAGCCCTGATCGATGATGTACTCCGGGCGGAACTTGTAGCCCACCTCCTGCTCAAACTGGTTGAGGATATAAGGGCTGACCGAAGCAGAGTATCCATACCAGTCCACGAACTTCTCCCGCTTCAGCTCGTCGAAGATCAGGGTGAACTGGTGGAAGAAGGTGGTGTAGCGGATGACGTTCACATACGGATGCTCCTGGATGAACTTCCGCAGACGTTCCATCGAATACTTGTGGGTCTTGGGCTGACGGACATCAAAGGTGATCTGGTGCTCAAAATTCGTCCAGCCGTTGGTGGTAGCGTTGTACATATGCACCGGGTCCCAGATGAGGTAAGCCAGAAAACTGACGGTATACTCATGGAACGGTACGGCCTGTACGGTCACACTGCCGTCGGCGTAGCTCCACTGCTCCGGCGGCACGGGCTGACCGGTGGTTCGATCCATGACCTCCCACCAGCGGGTGATGTCGTCGTTGGTGTTCACCTGCATCAGCTCCGGGCTGATGCCCTTCATCAGCGGGATGGTCACGGTGTCGCCGGGGGCGGTGTAAAAGCCGGTCATGATGTAGCACTGCTGTACCTCGTCCGGGTTTGCCTTTGCCCATGCGTTGTCCTTGCGGGTGGTATAGTAGGTGGAGTAGATCTTGGCGTCCGCATCCTTGAGCTGCTGCGGGAAGTCGGTGCCGTCGCAGTCGCGGATGGCATCAGCACCCCACTTTTTTAAGATCTCCAGCGTTTCGGGCACAACGTCCAGGTCTGTGGGAATGGTCACGCGCCCGGTCTTTCTCAATTCGTCCATGGGAAACTCTCCTTTACCTCTCTTTGAATCGTAGGGGGTCAATCGTAGGCGGCGTTATACAGCGCCAGCACAGCCAGCAGCAGCGCTGCGCCCACCAGCATGATGCCAAGCCCTGCCAGCTGCCCGGTCATTTTCCAGCCGGACACCACCAGCACCAGTGCCAGTACGAACAGCACCAGCATCAGGATCATGCGCAGGGCGGGATGGTTTTTCCAATATGCTTTCATCGTCTGTCACCTTAACCTTTCAGGCCGCCCACGGTCATGCCCTGCGTCAGCTGCCGCTGCACGCAGATGTACAAAATCAGGGTGGGCAGCATCACCAGCACAAGGCCTGCGTACATGGTACCGTACTGGGCAGCGCTCTGCTGCGCCTGCATCAGGTTCAAAAGACCTACCGGCAGGGTGCGGGGTGCCTTGGTGGAGCTCATCAGGGTCATGGAGATGATATACTCGTTCCAGAAGGACAGGAAGTTGAACAGGATAATGGTGATGATGGAGGGCTTTGCCATGGGGAAGATGATGCGGGTCATGGTGGAAAAATAGCTTGCACCGTCGATATAGGCGGCCTCCTCAAAATCGTGGGGCAGGGTGGCAAAGTAGCCCGACAGCAGGTAGATGGTAAAGGGCAGCGCGGTGGCGGCGTATACCACCGCCAGCACCACCAGATTGTTCAGCAGAAAGCTGCTGCCGAAATGACCTTTCAGCCACACATCGCTGTCCCGCAGCATCAAAAAGATGGGCACCACGATGTAGTTCACGTTGATGAACAGGCCCGCCATGAACAGGGTGTTCAGTACCTTGCGCCCCTTGAAGCGGAAGCGGGACAGGCAGTAGGCGGCGGGCAGGGCAACGACCAGCAGCAGTGCCAGCGCCAGCGCGGTGACGATGACCGAGTTGAGCATATATTCGCCCATTTTCGCGCCGTTCCATGCGTTGACGAAGTTCTGCCAGTAGAACCCGGCGGGCAGGGCCCAGGGGTTGCCGTAGAACTCTGCATTCTGCTTGATGGAGGCCATGAACACCCATGCCACCGGCACGATGATGGTAACGGCCAGCAGAACCAGCACAAAATAGATGAAAAACTTGTACAGACCTTCCGCAGAGCGGGAAGATTTTTCGGTGGTATTCTGCATCTTCTTCCCTCCTTAAAATTCCAGCGTATCGCGGTTGGTGACCTTGTTGACACAGGCGGACAGGGCAAACGAGAACAGGAAGATCACCACGCCGATGGCCATACTGTAACCATACAGGCCAGCGTCTTTCTGGCTGTACATATAGCTCAGCGCCACATCCGATGCGCCGTTGGGCCCGCCGCTGGTCATGGCCTTGACGAAGAGGAAGGCCATGTTGATGGTGGAGATGATAAAGAAGGTGAGGGTGGTGCGGATATTCGTCCAGATGAGGGGAATGGTGATCTGGAAGAACTGGGTCAGCCGCCCGGCACCGTCCAGATTGGCGCTCTCGTACAGGCTGATGGGTACGGCAGACATGGAGGCCATGTACATGACCATGTAGTAGCCGATGGCCTGCCACACCATGGCAATGATGATGGAGGGGATGACCAGTTTTTCGCCCTTCCACAGGATGGGGTCGCTCATGTTGCGGAACAGGCCGATGATGCTGTTCAGCATGCCGTTTTCCGGCTTATAGATGGCAGAGAAGATGCCGGAGATGACGACCACCGACAGGATGTTGGGGATGTAGAAGATGATGCGGAAAAAGTTCTGGCCTTTGATCTTCTCCCGGGTGAGGATGGCGGCAAATACCAGTGCAAAGGCGAAGGTGATCAGGGTGACCGTTACCACCAGCAGGATCATATTCTGCATGGAGCGGATGAACTGGGCGTCCTGCAGCAGATGCTGGAAGTTTTTAAGCCCCACAAAGGTCTCGTTGGGAGAATAGGCACCCCGCTCATACAAACTCATGCGGAACACGTTGAGGGTGGGCAGGATCATAAAGAGGAAAAACAGGATGGTAGCCGGTGCCACACAGAGGAATACGAACCGTTTGCGGCTTTTATCCGTTCTCATAGGGGATTGACCGCTCCTTTCTTGATGGTGCTGTACAGCCCAAAAAAGCGGAGGCGGTAAAAACCGCCCCCGCTGGGCAGGGCTTGATTACTCGATGATGTTGGCGCGCATCTGGTCGCTGGCGGACTTGATGCCGTCGATCCACTGCTGCTCGGTCATGCTGCCGGACACCAGAGAGTTGACAGGGTCGAAGAACACGGTGCGCACTTCCACGCCGGGGATGGCACTGAAGGCTGCAAAGTTGCCCATGGCGGCCTTTGCGCCGTTGTCGTAGATGGAGTAGAACATCTTGTTGTCGCCTTCCAGACTGTCGGCGATGCCCAGCACAGGCTGGATAGCGCCGCTCTCGGCAAACAGCTTGCAGGCTTCGTCGCTGTACAGGTAAGCCACGAACTGCTTGGCGGCATCCTGATGCTCGGCACCGGCGGGGATCCATGCCTGCTCGAACCAGGTGTAGCTGTAACTATCGCCGCCGGCCTTGACAGCGGGCAGGGCGGTCATGCCCCACTCAAAGCCGTCTGCACGGGGAGCCTCGGCCATCTCGCCCACGATCCAGGTGCCGTTGGGCATGAACAGGGCCTTGTTGTCCAGCACCAGCTGCTGGTTCTGGGTAAAGTCCTGATCGTTGGCCTGTGCGGGGGTGATGGGGTTGGTGTAGGAAGCCAGCTTTGCCACGATATCAAAGCAGGTCTTTGCCTCGGGGGTGTCCCAGATGCCCTCGGTGTAGTGGGTGGCCTTGTCGAAGAACTCCGGGCCGCCGGCAGCGTACATCAGCGCATAGAAGAAGGCGTCGAAGTAGCCGGTGGTGGGGTAGGTGAACAGGTAGGTGCCCTCGGCGGCAGCCTTGTCGCCCAGTGCCCACATCTCGTCCCAGGTCTTGGGCACGTCCCAGCCCTTTTCCTTCAGGAAACCGGCGTTGTAGAACAGGCCGCAGGGGCTGTAGAACATGGGAGCCAGATAGGTTTTGCCGTCGCCGTAGGGGTTGGTCAGGGAGGTGTCGGTAAAGCCGCCGGCGATCTTCTCGCTCACCTTCTTGCTCTCGCCGGGCACGGTCATGCTCAGCACATCGGTGATGTCGGCGATCAGGTTGCCCTTGATGAACTGCTCGGTCAGGGCAGCTTCACGGCCGGTGGCCAGATGGACCACGTCGGGGTAGTCGCCGCCCTGCATGGAGGGGCCGATGACGTCCTCCAGCTTTTTGTCGGTGGTCAGGTCCACCTTGATGCCGGTCTGGGCGGTAAAGGCCTCGGCGACCTTTTTCCACATCTCAGCGCCGTAGCCGGTCTCGATGGCAGCAACCTTGATGGTGACGTCCGCAGCCACTGCGGAAGAAGTAGCGGCAGAAGATGCCATGCTGGACGCGGTGGAGCTGGCAGCACCACCACAGGCAGCCAGGCTCAGCGCAGCGGCACCCACGCCAGCCGCTTTCAGAAAATTGCGACGAGAAATGCGTTTCATAGTGTATCCTCCATCATAAGATTCCGTTCAAAACACAGCCGGGGCAAACAGGCTTCGCCCGAGAGGGCTGTGGTTTTTTCTGGTTCCAATATAGAGGTTTTTACGGTTCGCAACAAGGTCTTTGTTGTTTCATTTTTTAGAAATATTGCTTTTTGGGAAATTCTTTCGGCAAAAGCACTAAAATTGGTCGGAGTGTTTTGGAATATTTCCCCATTTGTAACCGATTTGACATATTTTTGCATGCCATCAAGGGCAAAAGTATTGATCCTATCCAAAAATCAGGGCTTGCATTTTTTCTTCATTGCCTCTATAATAAGAAAAAATGTACGAAGCAATGCATCGTTTTCAGGCTCGTATTTTTAGTATCTTGCTTTTATTTTTATGTTTTTTGTTCTTCGCCTCAAAAGGAGCCATTTATGAGTACCGAGCGATTTGATATCCGCCATGCTCCCGCTCCACGGGAATCCTTCCGGCTGCTGTACATCAGCAAAAGCAAATTTGGCGGTGATTGGAACAGCACTGCCCACACCCATTCCTGCACAGAGCTGTTCTACTGTCTGAGCGGAGAAGGTCAGTTTTATTTAAGCGGTCAGCTTTATCCGGTCAAACCGGATGATATGATCATCGTCAATCCGCAGGTAGAGCATACCGAGTTGAGCCTGAATGCTTCACCGCTGGAATACATTGTATTGGGCGTTGCTGGCATCGAGATCTTATTTGGAAAATCAGATTCTTCCTACGCCATATTCAACTGCCGGAAAAATCGGGAGCGGATGGTGACGCTGCTCCATATGCTGCTGGCCGAAGCAGACCGCAGTCTGGACGGCTGCGAAACGGTCTGTCAGGATCTGCTGGAAGTGCTGCTCATCTGGCTGGTGCGGTGTACCACGCTTTCTTTGCAGGTAGAGGAAACGCCCCGCTCCGACAGCCGGGAGTGTGTGGAGATCAAGCGGTATCTGGACAGCAACTACCGCGAAGATATCTCGCTGGATATCCTTGCTGAAATCGCCCACATCAACAAATACTATCTGGCCCATACCTTCCAAAAAGAGTATGGCATCTCTCCGATCACCTATCTGAACCGCCGCCGCATTGAGGAAAGCAAATATATGCTGGGCAACACCGGTTACAGTCTGGCGCAGATCAGCGAGTTGATGGGCTTTTCCTCTCCCAGCTATTTTTCCCAATGCTTCCGCAAGGCGGAAGGCTTGACCCCCAATGAATACCGCCGTCAGGTGCGGCAGGGACAACGCCCTGCTCTGTCAAAACGGCATGAAGCATAACGCGCGGAATTTGTGATGAGATCCGTTACCCTTTCTCTGCTCCGGTCTGCTGCAAATGCCTTTGATTTTGGCGGGCCTGATGGAGAATGTCTGCGGCGTGACCCGGCATCTGCGGGCGAAAATTCTTGCCCCTTTGGGACTGCTTCTTGTTGGGGCGTGCCTGCCCCAAACCCTGCCAGATAAAAGCAAAGGGGCATTATCTGCCCCGATGCTTTTCCTTTCGCTTCTGCTGTTTCAGTTCAAACTGACGCTGCTTTTCTGCTTCGCGTTGTTTACGGCTAAGTGCTTTTCGCACCAGCTTGTTTTCTTCTCGCTGCATTTGCAACGCCTGCTGTGATTTTGTGCCGATTCCTGTGGCAGCTGTTTCCTTTCGGATCTGCCGTTGCAATCGCTTTGGATTCACAGAATCTTTCTTTACAACTGTCTCAACAGATGGACTGAAGCGCAGCCGACTGTAATTCTTGAGCAGATACTCCCAAACTTCATAGTCCTTTGGTTCTGCGCCAAACACGACTTTACACACTGAAAGCTTTCTTCTTTCAATACGTTCAAACACTCCGATCCAGAATGGAGCCTCAAAAAACACAGTCAGCTTTGTAGAATCAATGTCCATAACGAAACCCTCCTGAAATAAATCCTTACAGGAACGGACAACCCGGAGGGGAAGGTTACTTACCTACACCGTGCGGTGCAGACGGCTGGGCTACCTACCAGCTCTGGCATCTCTCAGAAAGAAATGCGTTGCGTTTTTATCCTGCTTTTATTATATAAAGCACATCCCTGTGCATTATATCTACCTTAATTGGTTTTCCAAGTGAAGTATACCACACTCGTGGTCAAATGACCACCCATATATACGAGAATTTGGCCGTTTTACTGCGTACGCGCGTACCAACCAGGCAGTTGCCGTGTTGGTTCTCAAAAACTGTTTTACGAACACCCAGCATCGGGGAACGCCCTGTTGTACATATCGCTATTGTCTGTGGTCTTTTGCAGGGTGCGTCCTATTCGGGGCGCACCCTGTTTTTTTATGCTTCATCGTTTTCTGCGCGCAGCATCCGGTATCCGACACCAACATGGGTCTGGATCAGATGCGGCGCATCCGGGTATCGTTCCAATTTTTTGCGCAGGGACGCCATATAAACACGCAAGGATGCAATGTCATTTTCCTGCGTACTGCCCCATACTTTCTGCGTGAGGGAGGTATGCGTCAGCACTTTGCCCACATTATGCGCCAGCACACACAGCAGCTTGTACTCGATGGGGGTCAAATGCAATTCATTCTCGCTCAACCAGACGCAGCCTGCCGAGAAATCGATCTTCAAAGGACCATTGACAAAAACCGGGCTGTTTATGCCGTCAGAAGCCAGCAGATTCAATCGGCGCTGTGTTACACGCAGTCTTGCCAGCAGCTCATCCACGGAAAACGGCTTTGTCAGATAATCGTCTGCGCCATTGTCCAGTGCCTCGATCTTATCAGAATCCTCGCTCCGGGCACTCAGGACGATGATGGGCAGGTTCGACCATGTGCGGACGCTGCGGATGACCTCGATGCCGTCTATATCGGGCAGCCCAAGATCCAGCAGCATGATGTCCGGGTTGTGGCTGGTAGTCATCATGATCGCCGTTTCCCCATTGGAAGCAGTCAGATATTTATAGCCGTGAGTCTTCAGGGTCGTTGTGATCAGACACCGTACAGGAACATCATCCTCTACGACCAGAATGGTCGGCTTATTCATGAATATTCACCTCACTTTGCGGCAATGCAAAGGAAAAGACACTGCCATTGGGAATGTTGTCACGCAGGGTCAATGTTCCGCCGTGAGCCGTCAGGATCGCTCGGCAGAGGGGCAGGCCCAGTCCAAGGCTGCGGTGGCTGTCTGCGATGCGGCTCTGCCCGGTATAAAACATCTCGAACACCTGTGCTTTTGCGCGATCCGGAATGCCGGGGCCGTTATCTGCAACTTCCACTACGACCTGATGGTCTTTCCGGTAAGCCGAGATCTGAATGACCGAGCCCACGGGGGTGTATTTGATGGCGTTATCCACCAGATTGACAACGACCTGCATGATCAGCCGTGCATCCACATTGACCAGAAGGATCTCGTCCCCATACTGTGTTGTGATGGTGTGTTCGCAGCTTTTCCGGTTGACATGATGCAGTGCTTCTTCGATCATTTCATCCATCAGCTGCGGCGAGATCTGCAGATTCATCCGCCCATCTTCAATGCGGGTGATGGAAAGCAGATTTTCCACCAGGCCGATCAGCCATTGTGCATCATCAAAAATATCGGTGCAGATCTTGTTCCGGGTCTCTGTATCCAGCGTTTCTCCGTTGGAAAGCAGATTGCTGGCATTGCCGGAAATGGAGGTCAGCGGAGTGCGCAGGTCATGGGAGATCGTGCGCAGCAGGTTTGCCCGCAGCTCTTCATTTTTTGCCTGCACGGTTGCCTGCTCTTTTTCCAGTGCGTTTCTGCGGTTTTCGATGGCCAGCGCACCTTCGCCCAGAATGGAGAGCAGCACACTGTTTTCAAAGGCATCCAGCGGTTTTTCGGACAGGTCGATCCCAACCACTCCAAACACGCCGCCTCCGGTCCGAAGTGCAAGATAAAGTCCCTTTGCATCCGGGTAGCTATCCGTGCCTGCGCCGGAACGCTTTTTGTTTGCAAACGTCCAGTTTGCCGCATCACGTTCTTCCGGTGCAGAAAAGATGTTTTGCGCCGTTTCCTCGTCAACCCCAAAAACCTGTTCTGAACCAAGAACTCCGTTTTGTTCCGGGTAGACGATCAGGCTCCGGTTCAGCAGTTTTATCAGCTGGGAAGCTGTCAGCGAAAAGATTTCTTCTTCACTTTTGGCTTTCTGTAAAAGCTGATTTGTGTCAAACAGTATTTTTGTACGGAACGCCGCCTGCGCAGACATTTTTGCATGATCCTTCAGCCGTGTCGTCAACGTACAGGTAATGATTGCAGAGGTCAGCATCAGGGCAAATGTGACCTGATAACCGGGGTCATACGCATGGAATGTCAGGCGCGGTTCCGTCAAGAAAAAATTGTATAGCGCAACACTGGCAATGGAGCCCAGCACACCGCAGGTGTAACCGCTGGTACACAATGCGGTGAACAGCACCCCCAGCATATAGAGCATAATAATGTTATAGCGTGCAAAGTCCAGCTGCAAGAAAAAGAAGCCGATGAGCGTGATGCAGCTCAGGATGCCTGCGGTGATCAGCAGATCACGGACAGAGGGCAGAAGCGGACGGGTAAACAGCTTCCGTCCTGAGCCGTAGCCGGTCTCCGCAGAAGCATCCGGGATAATATAAATATCCAGATTGGGTGCAGTCATCGTCAATTTTTCAGTCAGTGACGGTCCACTCCAGAAATGGCGGCGATGTACGCTGGAGCGCCCCAGCACGATTTTTGTAATGCCGGAGATGCGGGCAAACTCTGCGATCTGCTGCGGAATGTCATCCCCGTAGATCGTAGAAATGTCGGCACCTGCCTGCTCTGCCATACGAATGTGCTGCTGCAAGCGCCGACAGTCTTCTTTTCCCATCTGATCCGAATCCGGAGTCCGGACATAGAGAGCTGTAAAGGTCCCGCCGAACGCCTTTGCCATCGTTGCCGCCGTCCGCACGATCTTTGCATTGGAGGGAGAGGACGACAGACACGCCAGAATATGTTCAGTGGGTGGGTCGTTCCGATTCATAAAGATCACCTGCCTTGCCCACAGTATAGCACAATTTGATGGTCACGACCACCAGCTACGTCTTTTTCCTTCCTGTCGAATGATCTCCTTCCGCATGTGATCCAGCGCATCTGCTGCCCGGAAACCACTCAACATGACTCCAAGAACCATCAATAACAAAGCGACATCCATACGATCCGTCCTATCTTTTCAGAGCCGGAAACACTTCTGGATCGACGCGTATTTTCCCAAAACCAGCATACTTTCATCCCGGCACAGCTGCGTATCCGGCGTGATGTTCATATCGAGCTTTCCGTCTTTTTTCAGCGCAAGAATATTGATGTTATACTTTTTTCGGATATTGATCTCACCGATCGTACGATCCATCCATTCCGGCGGAATGGTCACTTCCATGATGGCGTGGTCGTCCTGCAGCTCGATATAATCCAGAATGTGTTCGGAGCTGTACCGGATCGCTGCCCACTTTGCCAGCTGCTTTTCCGGATAGACCACTTCATCCGCACCGTTGCGCAGCAGAAACTTGGCTTGTACATCCCGCTCTGCACGCGAGACCACAAGCTTTGCGCCCAGCTCCTTGAGCAGCGATGTTGTTTCCAGTGAGCTTTGAAAATTGCCGCCGATGGTTACGATACACACATCAAAATTGCCGACACCAAGGGAGCGCAGAAAGTATTCGCTGGTGCTGTCACCGATCTGTGCATTCGTCACATAGGAAAGCACGGCGTTCACACGGTCTTCGTTGCTGTCGATGGCCATGACCTGATGACCCAGCTCATTCAGTTCCTGCGCAATATGGCGGCCAAAACGGCCAAGCCCGATCAAAAGAATCGATTTCATACTTGTCTCCTTTATCCGATTGCGATCTTCTCCTGCGGCAGACGAGAGTGGGCAGGGCTGCTGCCAAATGCCGCATAGATCAACGTCAATCCGCCAACACGTCCCAAAAACATCAGTGCGATCAGCACCCCCTGCGAAAGGATCCCCAGTTGCGGCGTGATGCCCAATGTCAGACCTACCGTTGCCACAGCCGAAGCGGTCTCATACAGACAGACCGACATCGGCAGCTGCTCAGCCGCAGCAATGACAAAGGCTCCGAGGAAGAACAGCGTCAAATACATCCCTGCGATCGTGGCAGCATTCTTGACTGCGGAGCCATCTATGCGCCGCCCGAAAAATTCGGCATCATCTCTGCGGCGGAAGGTCGCCCACATATTGGCCAGCAGAACGGCAAATGTTGTGGTTTTCATGCCGCCTGCCGTAGAGCTGGGCGAACCGCCCAACAGCATCAGAACCACCATCAATGCCTGTGAAGTGCTGTCCATCGCAGCAAGATCAGCGGTGTTAAAGCCGGCAGTACGGGGTGTAACGGATTGGAACATCGACAATAAAATGCGCTGCCGGGCAGAGCCTGCCGTGAACTCGAAGCAATAAAAGTACAGTGTCGGCAGTACCAGAAGAAATGCCGTTGTGACAAGGATCACCTTGCTCTGCATCCGGTAACGGCGAAAATCAAGGCGGTATGTACAAATGTCCTCCCATGTCAGAAAGCCAAGGCCGCCAAAGACGATCAGGGCCGCGATCACTGTGGTAAGCAATGGGTCACCTGCATACCGTGTCAGCGAAACAAATTTTGCCCCCTCTGTTCCCAGCAGGTCAAAGCCAGCATTGCAGAACGCCGAAATGGAATGAAACAATGCGTACCAGATCCCGCGCAAACCATAATCGGCGCAGAACGTCGGAAGCAGCAGTGCGGCACCGGCCAGTTCAAACAGGGCGGTGATCCGCAAAATAAAGCCTGTCAGCCGCACGATGCCGCCCATCTGCGGGGCAGCTGTAGCTTCCTGCATCGTGCTGCGCTGCTTGAGGGAGATCTTTCGCCCGGAAAGCAGCGCAAAGGCAGCGCCCACCGTAATGACGCCCAATCCTCCGATCTGGATCAGAAGAAGGATCACGCTCTGCCCGAATGCCGACCAGTAGCTGCCGGTATCCTGAACCACCAGTCCGGTCACGCAAAGGGCAGAAGTGGAGGTAAACAGTGCCTCATGGAACGGTGTGACGCACCGCTGCTGTGCAGCGATTGGAAGCATCAGAAGCAACGCGCCCACCAGATCAACTGCCGCAAAACCTGCAATAATGACCTGAAAAGAAGAAAAACGGTGCCGCTTGTAACGAGGATATTGAATCATAAAAGCTCCTTTACCTATCCGTGTGCATAAAGATTAGCATGGAATAGATAAAAGAGCCGTAAAGAAAATTGTAGAAGTATAAAGATTCCATTAAAATTGGTCGGCCAACACTAAAAAATGCCGGACATCACCAGCTCAAAAAAGCGGTAATGTCCAGCATTCATTAGAAAACAAATAATCCGAACCCATCTCCTATCGGAAACAAGTTCGGATTATTTCTGTTTGGTCCGAGTGGCGAGAATCGAACTCACGGCCTCTTGAACCCCATTCAAGCGCGCTACCAAAACTGCGCTACACCCGGTCATCATCCGTTGCCTCCCTACCGAAGCATCGGCGACATGAGATATTATACTCGGATGAGACGGCCTTGTCAACAGATTTTTGCAATTTTTTCGGATTTTTTTGAATAAAGTATGATTTTGACGGTGATGCGCTGCTTTGCATCGTACTAATTCCTCCCGCCGTCGCATAAATTTCTTCCAAATGGCTTTCAAATGGGAAGAGAGGGGAGAGCATTTTGGCAAAGCAGGAACGAATCGAGCAGGCGGCAGTCTGCCGCGAGATAGGAGCCCGCACCGGCGGCGACATCCTCATTGGTGTGGTGGGGCCGGTGCGCACGGGCAAGAGCACCCTCATCAAGCAGTTTATGGAAAAGCTGGTGCTGCCCGCCATCGGCCCGGAGGACGCGAAGCTCCGCGCCCGCGATGAGCTGCCCCAGTCGGCAGCGGGGCGCACCATCATGACCACAGAGCCCAAGTTCATCCCGGAGTCGGCGGTGCCGCTGGCGCTGGAGGGCGGGGGAGAGTGCAGCATCCGGCTCATCGACTGCGTGGGCTATATGGTGGAGGGGGCCATGGGCCACGAGGAGAATGACAAGCCCCGGATGGTCAAAAGCCCCTGGTTCGACGAGGAGATCCCCTTCGACCTTGCCGCCGAGACCGGCACCCGCAAGGTCATCCGGGACCACTCCACCATCGGCATCGTCGTCACCACCGACGGCACCATCAGCGAGATACCCCGCGAAAACTACATCCCGGCAGAAAAGCGGGTCATCGACGAGCTGGAAGCGCTGGGCAAGCCCTTCGTCATCCTGCTCAACAGCACCCACCCCGACGCCCCCGAGACGAAGACGCTGGCGGCGGAAATGGAAGAGAGCTATGGCCGGACCGTTCTGCCTGTGAGCTGCCTCGACCTCGACGAGGCGCAGCTGGGCGAAATTTTGCAGAAGGTGCTCTACGAGTTTCCGGTGCGGGAGCTGGATTTCGCCCTGCCCCGCTGGGTGACGATGCTGGACAAAGGCCACTGGCTCCAGACCGAGGTATACACAGCGGCTATGCAGCTCTCCGAGAAAATTTCCCGGATGAAGGACGTCTCCGACTCCGGCCGGGCGGCGCTGGACTGCGAGGCTGTGGAAAACGCCGCCCTCAGCGGGATGAACCTCGCCGACGGCGTAGTGCGCATCACGGTACTGCTCAAGCCCGAGGTGTTTTATAAGGTGCTCAGCGAGCAGACGGGCCTCGAAATCGGCGACGAAGCAGGGTTGATGCCCTGCATCATCGAGCTGGCCAAAGCCAAGCGTGCCTACGAGAAGATACGCAGTGCGATGGAGCAGGTGGAGGCCACCGGCTACGGCATCGTGATGCCGTCCATCGACGAGCTTTCGCTGGAACAGCCCGAGATCGTCCGGCAGGGCGGGCGGTACGGCGTCCGTCTCGAGGCCAGCGCGCCGTCCATCCACATGATGAAAGCGGTCATCCACACCGAGCTGAGTCCCATCGTGGGGACGGAGAAGCAGAGCGAAGATCTCGTGCAGAGCCTTTTGAAGGATTTCGAGGACGACCCCGTCCGCCTGTGGGAGTCGAACATCTTCGGCAAGAGCCTCCACGAGCTGGTCAACGACGGCCTGCAGAACAAGCTGCTCCATATGCCGCAGGAGGCCCGGGGCCGTTTGCAGGAGACGCTGGAACGGGTCATCAACGAGGGCTGTACCGGACTCATCTGTATCTTGATCTAACAAAAAGTCCGCTGCACGAAACCAACGTGCAGCGGACTTTTATGCTATTTCTCTTCTTCGGTCAATTTGGTAATGAGCATCTGGTAAATTTCATTGCCCTTCAAAATGAACTGCTTTTTTACCATCTCAGCGCTCAGCCGGTCGGGTGTGCCGATGTCCAGACAGAACAGCTCGCTGTCCAGAGCCTTCACCTGACAGCGCACGGAGCAATGGCCGTCGGCCTTTTCGCTGATGCGGGCGCTGTACTCGGCTTCCTTGCGCGCCCAGGTCTGGCTGCGCAGCACGGCGGCGACCGCCTTTTCCCGCACACTGCGGGGCAGGTCGTAGGCCAGCTCCTGCGCCACCTTCCGGCCCTTGTCGGTGATGGTGTACCGGTCGCCGTCCGCCGTCACGAGCTGTTGCCTGGCGATGTCGTCCAGGCAGGAGCCGATCTCAAAATAATTTACCAAAGCCTCTTCCATCAGGGCGTTTTCGATCTCCGTCCGTGTGATAGGCCCGGCGTTCTTGACAAGATAACACAGCAGCAATCGTATCTCGGTGCTGTTGGTCAGCCCACCGGGACGCACACCGGCGGTAAAAGCATCGTTGGCGGCCATTGTTACTCCCATCTCCCGTGTTCTATAGTATTAACTATAGTATAAAGGGTTTCACGCCGGATTGCAAGCCATGACCGAAAAATCCGTCTCGATGCGCTTGTGGCTCTCGGGGGTGGAGTAGAGCCAGTGGTCGAGGTGGCCCTCGGTGATGAAGTACCGCAGCTCGAAGCGGTGGCTCTGGCTGAGGGCGTGGTTGACGATGACGAGCTTTATCTTCATCTTCTCGGGCAGGATGTTCTTGATGTAGACGCTCACGGCCTGTCCGGGCCGCAGGTCGGGGCAGCTCTCGGCGAGGCCCGCGAGGTTGGGCGCGATCTCTATGAAGGTGCCGTACTCCTCCACGCTCCGCACGATGCCCACCACCGTTTCGCCCACCGTAAAGGCGGCAGCGTTCTCGGCCCAGGTACCCAGCAGCTCCCGGATGGTCAGCACGAACCGCCCCTGTGCGTCCCGGCTCTTGATGGCGCAGAGTATCTGCTGCCCCACGCTGACCCGGTCGGCAGGGGAGGAGATACGGCTCACCGACATACAGTCGATGGGCAGCAGGGCGCTGATGCCGCAGCCTACGTCACAGAACGCGCCGAAGGGCTCGATGTGGGTCACGATGCAGGGCAGGATGTCGCCGGGCTGGAGCTGGTCGAGGTATTCGGCCTTGCACATCCGCTGGGCTTCAGCGCGGGAGAGGCGGTAGACAGTCTGTCCGTTTTCGTCGGTGTCGATGCCCTCGATGACAAAGCAGGTGGGCCGGCCTACCCGCGTCAGTACGGCGATGTCCCGTACGCTGCCGGTGTCGGCCCCGTCGGCGCACTGCCCGAAGGGCATTACAGCCCGGCAGCCGCCCAGCTCGAACCGGAGCTGACGCTGGGTGTCGAAGGCCAGCGCCGTGCTCTGCAAGATCTCGCGGCTGGCCATCGCGGCCCGCAGTTCGGCGGCGCTCAGGCGGGAAGCATTGCGGTAGTTGTTTTCGGTACGAAACGCTTGCATCATCTTTCATTCCTCTTTCTCTGTTTTTTTGGGTAGCATTGCAGCTATAAAACCATATGCAGCTGCATTTGCATTTTATACGAGTTTGGATTATACTATAGATGTGTGTCACTCTTTTGGACACACGGCCTGTACTATAAATGTGCAGACAGGAGGGATTCAATATGGACATTGCAGTCGGCGATACCATCCTCACCCGCAAACAGCACCCCTGCGGAGCAGCAAGCTTCGAGGTGCTGCGGGTGGGCATGGATTTCAAGATCCGCTGCACGGGCTGTGGCCGCGAGGTCATGCTGCCCCGGGCGAAGATCGAGAAGAACATCAAAAAGGTCATCAAACCGGGCCAGGAATAGCCCGGCGGCACAGCACATTCAGAAACTGTTTTGTAAGGAGAACTGCCTGATATGCCGAATCTGACTTCCCAAATGGAGGCCGTCTGCCGCCGGTTCGAAGAACTTTCTATCCGTCTCAATCAGCCCGAAACTGCCGCCGACCCGGCGCAGTTCCGCCGCCTGATGCAGGAGTACCATGAAGCACAGCCGGTGGTGGACGCTTACCACGCCCTCACCACTGCGCAGGACCACCTGGCACAGGCGAAAGCCCTGCTGGAAGGGGACGAGCCCCTCGACGCGGACTTTAAGGCTATGGTACAGCAGGAACTGAGCGAAAAAAGTCAGGATGTGGCAGAGCTGGAAAATAATCTCAAAATTTTGCTGCTGCCGAAGGACGCAAACGACGAGAAAAGCGTCATCATGGAGATACGCGCCGGTGCCGGCGGCGAGGAAGCTGCGCTGTTCGCCCACAGCCTCGTGCGGATGTACAACATGTACGTCCAGAGCCGGGGCTGGGAGATGGAGCTGCTGAACCTCAACGAGACGGAACTCGGCGGAACCAAGGAAGCTGTCTTTGCGGTCAATGGCCGGGGCGCCTACAACCGCCTCAAGTACGAGAGCGGCGTCCACCGGGTGCAGCGTGTGCCCGAGACGGAGACGCAGGGCCGTATCCACACCTCGACGGCCACCGTGGCCGTGATGCCGCAGGCCGAAGAGGTGGACTTTGCGCTGGACATGAAGGACCTGCGCATCGACACCTTCCGCTCTTCGGGTGCGGGCGGCCAGCACATCAACAAGACGTCCAGCGCTATCCGCGTCACCCACATCCCCACCGGAACCGTGGTCGAGTGCCAGAACGAGCGCAGCCAGTTCCAGAACAAGGACAAGGCTCTGGAGATCCTGCGCAGCCGCCTGCTGGCCCAGAAGCAGAAGGAGCAGCAGGACGCCATCAACGCCGACCGTGCCGGTCAGGTGGGAACAGGGGACCGCAGCGAGAAGATACGCACCTATAACTTCCCGCAGGACCGCTGCACCGACCACCGGATCGGCCTGACAGTACACAACCTCGACAAGATCATGGACGGCAATCTGGACGACATCATCGACGCCCTCGCCACCCGTGAGCAGGCCGAGAGACTGCAAAAGCTAAACGCATAAACTTGCGCAGAATGCGCACGAAAAGCTGTAAAGAATAATTGCTTTACAGAAGAAAAGAGCGATGATTCGTATGAGTATCAATACTGAAGTCCGCCCGGCTGACGCAGAGGGCATTGCCCGCGCAGCCGAGCTTCTGCGGCAGGGCGAGCTGGTAGCCCTGCCTACCGAGACGGTCTACGGCATCGCGGCCGACGCCCGCAACGGCGAGGCCGTGAGCAAGATCTTTGTGGCGAAGGGACGCCCGCAGGACAATCCCCTCATCGTCCACGTCACCGGCCCTGAGATGCTGCACGGCCTCGTCAGCGAGGTGCCGGAACGCGCCCAGCTGCTGATGGCGGCGTTCTGTCCCGGCCCGCTGACCATCATCATGCCCCGCGGCCCCGAGGTGGCGGCGGAGTGCTGTGCCGGTCTGGACACCGTGGGCATCCGGATGCCCAGCCACCCGGTGGCACGGGCTGTCATCGAGGCCAGCGGCTGCGCCTTTGCGGCCCCGTCGGCCAACCTCTCCGGCAAGCCCAGCCCCACCAACGCACAGGACGTCTTTACCGATATGGACGGCCGCCTGCCCCTCATTCTGGACGGCGGCGAGTGCGACTGGGGCGTGGAGTCCACCGTCGTGTCGGTGGTGGGCGAAAAGCCCACCCTCTTCCGTCCCGGCCACATCACGCTGGAAGACCTCGAGCGTGCGCTGGGCGAGGAAGTGGAAGTCTCCAAGGCCATCCTCGAGAAGCTGCCGGAGGGCGCGGTCGTCCGCAGCCCCGGCATGAAGTATAAGCACTACGCCCCCAAGGCGGATGTGACCCTTCTGGACGGCACCTTCGAGCAGTTCAAAGCCTATGTGGATGCCCACGCCGCCGAGAACCCCAGCTGCCTCTGCTTTACCGGCGAGGCCGAAAAGCTGGGCGTACCCTGTGTGGAGTATGGCCGGGAGGGCGACGGAGCCGACCAGGCAAAGCACATCTTCCGCTCCCTGCGTGCGCTGGATGAGCAGGGCGATGCGGTGGTCTACGCCCGCTGCCCCCAGAAAGACGGCCTGTCCATGGCCGTCTATAACCGCCTCATCCGCGCGGCCGCGTTCCGGGTGATAAAGCTATGATGACGCTGGGCATCACCGGCCGCAGCGGCTGCGGCAAATCGACGGTCACGGCGGTGTTCGCGGCCCGGGGCATCCCGCTGGCAGACGCCGACCAGCTCTCCCGCGAGATCCTGCTTCCGGGTTCACCGCTGCTGCCCCGGCTGGCTGAGCGCTTCGGGGCAGATATTATAAAGGAAGACGGCACCCTCGACCGCCGCCTGCTGGCCGACCGTGCCTTTGCAACGCCCGAGGGGAAAGCTGCGCTCGACGCGCTGACCCACCCGGAGATCGTCCGACGCATCCGCGCCGCCAAACAGGCCGCGCAGCAGGCGGGGGCGAAGCTCTTTGTGCTGGACGGCGCGGTCATCATCGGCACGGCGGCAGAGGCCGAGTGCGACAAGCTCTGCGTGGTCACGGCACCGTTTGAAGTCAGCGTGGAGCGCATCGCGGCCCGGGACGGCATCTCGCCCGAGATGGCCGCCCGCCGCCTCAACGCCCAGACGCCGGAGGCTGTGCTGACCGCCAGGGCAGACTACATCCTGCCCAACACCTCCACCCGCGAGGCGCTGGCGAAGGCAGCAAACGAGCTCTGTGACGCTCTCATCGGGGAGGGATGCTGCGCTTGAAAACGCTGTTCCGACTGCTGCGCAGACTGGTGGTGCTGGTCTGCATCGCGGCAGTGCTCCTGATGGCTCTGCCGCCCCTCGCCCGGGAGGCCGACCGGCTGCTCTACCCCCGCAAATACAGCCGGCAGGTGGAGCAGTGGGCCGCAGAATACGACCTCGACCCGCTGCTGGTCTATGCGTTCATCCGCACGGAGAGCGGCTTCGACCCCGCCGCCACTTCCAGCGTGGAGGCCCGGGGGCTGATGCAGATGACCGAGGAGACCTTTATCTGGCTGCGCAGCAAAATTGCGCCGGATGAGGGCCTGACCTTTGATGAACTCTACGACCCTGACGTCAGCATCCGCTTCGGCTGCTACTACATCCATCTCTGCATGGAGCGGTACGGCGGCGATGTGGCTACCGCTGCCGCCGCCTACCACAGCGGATGGGGGACAGTAGATAATCTGCTGCGGATGGAAGAGCATTCCTCCGACGGGCAGACCCTGAAAGGCTTCCCCTATAACCAGATGCACCATTACGTCGAAAAGATAACCGCCAGCTACGCCGTCTATACCCGGCTCTACGGCGGCTGAATCTCAACCAATGAAGAAGAACCGACAGGCCAAAAACCTGCGGGTCTTTGATAGATAACAAATGTAAGAAAACAGAAAGGCAGGAGAGATCCTATGGCAGAAAAAACTCCGAACCAGCAGCTGGCTGAAAAGCTGCTGTTTAAGCCCGCTTACGTCGGCGACAAGTCCGCCGCCGTCAAGCAGGAGGCCCATGCATTCGCTGAGGGCTACAAGAAATTCCTCGACGCAGGCAAGACCGAGCGCGAGGTGGCCGCTGAGAGCGAGCAGATGCTCAAGGAGGCAGGCTACCAGCAGTTCGACCCGAAGAAGACCTACGCCCCCGGCGACAAGGTCTATTTCAGCCAGCTGGGCAAGGCCATTGTGGCTTCCACCATCGGCACCCGCAGCTTCGAGGACGGCTTCCGTCTGGTCATCGCTCACACCGACAGTCCCCGTCTGGACCTGCGCCCGACCCCGCTGTACGAGTCCGACCACCTCAGCTACTTCAAGACCCACTACTACGGCGGCATCCGCAAGTATCAGTGGGGTACTATGCCGCTGGCCATCCACGGCGTGTTCTCCCGCGCTGACGGCACCACCGTCTCTGTGAACGTGGGCGAGGACGAGAACGACCCCGTCTTCTGCATCACCGACCTGCTGCCCCATCTGAGCGCTGAGCAGAGCGAGCGCAAGCTGAGCGACGGCATCCGCGCCGAGGAGCTGAACATCCTCATCGGCTCCGACGCTGTGGACGACGAGGAAGTGAAGGAAGCTGTCAAGCTGAATACTATGATCCTCCTCAACGAGAAGTACGGCATCACCGAGAAGGATTTTGCCCGCGCTGAAATCGAGATCGTCCCCGCTTATAAGTCCCGCGACGTCGGCTTCGACCGCTCCATGGTCGGCGGCTACGGCCACGATGACCGCGTCGATGCATACCCCGCTCTGATGGCCGAGATCGCCACCAAGGATCCCGCCTTCACCACCGTCTGCGTCCTGACCGATAAGGAAGAGATCGGCTCTGACGGCGTCACCGGTATGCAGAGCATGTACGTCTTCCACTTCATGCAGGAGCTCTGCCGCACCGCCGGTCAGGACGACATCATTGCATTCCGCAACAGTGTCTGCCTGTCCGCCGATGTCACCGCTGCTTACGACCCGAGCTGGGCCAGCGCTTTCGAGCCGATGAACGGCACCTACGCAGGCCGCGGCATCGCGCTGTTCAAGTACACCGGCAGCCGCGGCAAGAGCGCTGCAAACGACGCTTCTGCCGAGCTGGTGGGCTATGTCACCCGCATGATGGACGCCGACGACGTTGCATGGCAGATCGGTGAGCTGGGCCGCCTCGACCTGGGCGGCGGCGGCACCATCGCAAAGTATGTTGCCAACCGCGGCATCCCCGTCATCGACATCGGTGTGCCTGTGCTGTCCATGCACTCTCCCTTCGAGGTCATCCACAAGACCGACCTGTACATGGCTTATCGTGCCTTCGTCCTGTTCAATCAGGCCGCTGAGTAAGCTGCTTCTACGCACCAAAGCCCCGGAAAGTCTGCCGTCTGGCAGGCCCTCCGGGGCTTTTTGCTATGTCGTGGGCAGGGGGACGGCCTGCTCTACGGTAAGGAAAGTGAAGCCGTTGTCCTTGTACCACTGGATGATGTCGGGCAGGGCTTCGGCAGTGGTGCGGGTGGTGGCCGAGTCGTGCATCAGCACGATGCACTGGGTCTGCTCGCCGGTCTCCCGCACGATGTTGCGGAAGATGGTGCCTGCACTGGGCTTGCCGCCCACGGCGTCCTCGGCGCAGACGTTCCAGTCTACATAGGCGTAGCCTTTTGCAGTGACTTCTTCTTTGAGCTGCTGCATCAGCCCGCGCCCGCCGTAGCGGCGGCTCACGGTGTTGGTACTGCCGCCCGGGAAGCGCAGATACCGCAGGCCGTCGGCCCGGACGTAAGGGGAGAGGCGTTCCTTTAACAGGTCGATGTCCTTCCAGTAAGCGTCCGCGCTCTGGTAGATGTCGCTGTACTCGTGGGAGGCGGAGTGGAGCGCGATCTGATGCCCGGCGGCAGCAGCCTCAGAGATGAGGGGAAGATATTTGTCGTTGTTGCCGGTGGCGACTACAAAGAAGGTCGCCTTTACTCCGGCACGGTTCAGCGCGGACAGAACGTCCGGCGTCGTCTTGCTGGGGCCGTCGTCGAAGGTCAGACAGACCCACTTCTCGGGCATCGGCTCCGGCTCCGGGGATGTTTCTACGGAGGACGCCGAGGCGGGGGAGACGAAGCTTTCGTCCGGCACCGGGGTCAGGTCGCTCTCCCGGCAGCCTACGGGCGGCTCTGCCCCGCAGAATATCCCCAGTCCGAACCCCGCCGCCGCCCCGACAGAAAGCAGCAAAAGGCTCCACAACAATCTTTGATGTTTGCTGGATTTGAAAAAAGTCATTTCCAAAAACCTCCTTCTTAAGTCATTTCTGCACGGAAACTCCATTTACAAGATATGAATGGCAAAAAAATCTATGAAAACGCTTGACATCGCCGGGGGAGTATGGTATTATACTTGAGCAGTCAGCGATGCGGCTTAGACCTCAGGGCCGAGAGAAATCAACACTGCATCAAAACTTCATATGCGAGGGTGGCGGAACTGGCAGACGCGCACGTTTGAGGTGCGTGTGGTTTATCCTTGGGGGTTCAAATCCCCTCCCTCGCACCAAAGTCGAAACCCGCATGAATGCTGGAAAATCCAGTGTCCATGCGGGTTTTTCGTTATATTTGGCTTTGCAGGTAATGGCAAATACCAGTAGATAAATACGAGTATTACAGTATACAAAGTAGTGGTAAAGTAGTGGTAGAAAAGTCCATGAAACAAAAGCGCCCCCGCCTCGGGGATCATCCGGAGCGGGGGCATTGTCATGCTATGCAGTTATGGCCGGAGGCTCACTTCACACTCTTCTTCAGGCGCTCAAACTCAGCGTCAGCCTGAATGGCCTCCTTGGTGAAGGAGTTATTGAACCACCAGTTGACCAGCGCAGACACGGTGGTGAAGCCGGTGGAGATGAGCTGCTCGAGCTGGGCGCTCTCGATGGGCAGCACGGGCTTGCCCAGAGCGCTCAGGATCTGGTTGATAAGGGCCAGAGCCAGCACAGCGGTGCGGGCGATGGTGGCAGCGGAGACGGTGCGGGTGGTGGTGATATGTGCGTTCATGGTGTGTCCTTTCTCCCGGCAGGCCGGGTGGTCAGTCGTGAATAGGCAGGGCCTTGGCGCGGTTGTACAGCTCCGTGCCGGTGCCGTTGCCGCCCATCGTGTGATAAGTCTTGTAGAGATAGGTGAGGTTGCGCAGGCCGTCGGGGGTGATGTAGCCGAGGCCGAGGAAGTGGTAACACTCGGTGTAGATGCGGTCGTGCAGGAGGGCCAGCACGGCCTGCCAGAGGGCCTTTATCTTGGGGATAGCTGCGAGGATGGCCCCGCCCACCAGCGCGAACGCCCACTGCGCCCAGTATTCGAGGATGAACTGCATTGGAATCACCCCCTCCACCGGCTCTTATTCGCCCGGGTGTCGATGTGCACCCAGCCGGTGCGGCGCTGCGGGTGGGCGGCGTCCTTCGGGTAGCGCCCGATGCCGCCCCGGCCGGGCAGCAAGATCTCGGCGTAGGCGGCCACAGTGGCCACGTCCACACCTTCGACGTAGAAGTCCGCCGCCCGGCCAAGCAGGTGCTGGCTGGACTTGCTGCCGCCGACGGCAGCATTGTGGGCAGCGGTGCGGTAGCCGCTAGTGATATGCACCGGTTTGCCGAAGTGCTCCCGGATGCACTGGAGCAGCACCACCAGCTCCTCGTCAAGGAGCACGACGTCGCTGCCCTTGCAGCCGAACTCCCGCACCCGGAAGCTGGGCGAGAGCTGCCGGGTGGAGTCCCGGGACAGGGAATATTCTTTGATTGCGATAGAGAACACGACCTTTCTTTTTCATCTCTTTCGTTGACATTGTATTGTAAATGTGCTACATTGTATTCAGAAGGAGTGTGATACTATGGCACAGACCACTGTAAGCATCCGGATGGACAACGACCTGAAGAACAGCTTTGACCACATCTGCAACGAGCTGGGGATGTCCATGTCCACCGCCGTGACTATGCTGGCCAAGAAGATGACCCGGGAGCAGCGCCTGCCCTTTGAGCTGTCGGTAGACCCGTTTTACTCGGAGCAGAACCAGGCCCGGCTGCGCAAGTCCATTGCCGAGATGGAAGCCACCGGCGGCACCATCCACGAGGTCAACTTCGATGATTAAGGCATGGACGGAAGAAGCGTGGGAAGATTTTGAATACTGGACCACCCAGGACCGCAGGATGCTCAAGCGGATCCTCCAGCTGCTGAAGGACATCGACCGCAACGGCTATGAGGGCATCGGCAAGCCCGAGCGTCTCAGCGGCGACTTGTCCAGCTATTGGAGCCGCCGCATCGACGACGCCAACCGCATCGTCTACCGCATTGATGGCGGCGTGGTCAAGATCGTCCAGTGCGGCTCCCATTACAGAGACAAATAGCCGTCCCAGCAGCCCCACCCGGGGGCTGCTTTTTGTTTTGTCAGTAGTAGTGGTAGCCCTCGACGTTGAAGGATGCCGTGTAGATTTTGCTAGAGGCGTCGTATCCATCAAAGCGCAGCGTCCCGTCCTCGCTGAAGGTGATTTCGGCGTAGTACCTGGACGTGTTGGTGCAGAAAGAGCTTCCTCTGGTCAGCTTTGTCCCCTCGGGGACGTGGTAGCTGTCCTGCACCCACGAGTCATAGGAGCCACCCGAAAGCTTCACATAATCGACCGTTGCGGGGAGGGTCAGGATTTCGCTGCTTTTGTAGCTGAAAGTCGCGCGGGCCGTGTACACCAGCTGCCCATCCGGGTACGCTTTCTTGTTTGCCAGCCGCTCGATTTCCGCCCGGGTAAACGGGATAATACTAACTGTGCCGGTCAAAGCCTCCAACTCCCCCGGGATAAAGGTGGATACACTCACACTTCCCAGCGCCATTTACAGCACCCCCTCGTCTGCCTCTGCGGCCTCAGTGGTGTCGGCGTCCGACTCGGCGAGGCCCCACTCCGCCCGCAGGGCGGCGAGGGCGGCGGCTTTGTCGAGGGCCGTGCCTGCCAGCAGGGAGAGCAGCAGGGCCTTGGCGTTGTCGCTCAGGCCCTCGCCGGGGTCGCCCTGCGGGCCGGGCTCGCCGCGCGGCAGAGTCAGGCAGAGCTTGCCGTCCCGGATGCCGGCGGCGGGTGTGTCGCCGGTGGTCACGCTGCCGATGCCCTCGATGGCCGCGGCGCAGGCGGCTGCGATGCCGGCCTCCATCCGGTTGAGCACGTCGGGCAGGCTGACCTTCATGCCGGTGACGAAATGCTGTTTCACATATTTCATAGCGTATCTTGTGTACCTCCGTTACAAAGTCGTGTCATCCAAAACGGTGTCGCCCAGGGTGTCCTCTCCGGTGTCGGCGGTGGATGCCGAGGGTCCCAGCAGCTCCACCTGCATCTGGATGCCGCCCTCCGGCACGGCCTCGGCCCAGAAGGTGATGGTGCCGTCGCCGGTCTCGCAGACGCCCGCAAGCCCCGCCGTGACGGCCACGGTGTAGGTCTCGGGGCTGGGTACCGCCGAGGGGACGGTGGCCGCCCGCGCGGCCCGCAGGGCGGCGGTCTGCTTGCAGGCGTAGCCGGGCATGTCCTCGCAGCTCTCCCAGCCCTCCGCCGGGAGGGTCACGGGCCAGATGCCCAGGTAGCCGCCGCTGTAGCTTTTCAGCAGGCTGTCGCAGAGCGCCGCCGTCTCTTTGGCTTTCGCCAGCGCCTGCCGGCCCAGCTCCTCCATCGGGATGCCGGTGACGCCGTCCCGCATGAGGCCGCAGAGGGCGGCGTCTGCGCGGGTGTCGGTGATGGATGCGGCAGTGATCTCTGCACTGCCGGCCGGAACAGAGATCTCACACAGACACAGCTCATAGATGAAGTGTGTCCGGATCAGCTCCGGTGCAGTGGGTTCGGCATCCGGAGTGCCGGGCTTGAGCTTCAGGGCCGTCAGATTGGCATTGGCATCAAACTGGAGCACCACCCGGTCGATGCGGGGTAGCATATCGTCTGCGTCGGGTACCGTCAGCGTGTCGCGTTCCCGGGCGCAGACAGAGATGCCCTTGAAGTCGTCGTAGTTGATCCACGCAAGACCGGGAGAGACGGTGATCTCCCGGGGGCCGCTGACGGTCACAGCAAAGTTGGAATCGCGGGAGTAGACGCCGGAGGTGCGGGTGCATAGATAAGCAGCCACATCTTCGGCACTGTAAGTCACCCCGTCGAGTGGATATGTCACAAGTTTCATGTTCTTCTCCTGATGATAGGTGTTCCGATTTCGGTGGAGACGCTGTTCTCGCCCTTCTGGGATGTCAGGGTGATGGACGTGATGCGGGCGGCAGCCTGAATGTCGGTACCCGGCAGGCTCGCGGCGACAACTTTGCCCACCATGACCTCATCCGTAGGGGTAAAGCGGAAATTCTCAAGCCGAGTGTGCTTGGCCAGCTCCTGCGTGCCGAGGGCTTTCAGGCTTTCGAGGTAGTCGCTCTGGGTCTGGCTGCTGCTTCTGGTGCGGCTGGCGGCATCCACCACCAGCTCACGCCGGGCAATTCCTGCTGCACTCTCTGCGCCCACCGTGACGGTGGCGTCGCCGCCTACCACAATCACCACATTCTTATAATCGGCCGTGCTCTCGGTGTAGGTCAGGTCGGTAAGGTTGCCGTACTGGGGCGCATAGCGGGCGTTCCGGTCCAGCAGAGGGCGGTACAGCTCAAACAGCAGCTTTTTCTCTGCCGGGTCGAACCGGAGCCGGAAGCCGATGTCCAGCTCCTGACATACCTGCTCGGCCACATCCAGCAGGCTGCCGGGTGCGGCCTCGCCGGTGTAGGTGTCGGTGATCTCGGCCAGGTCGCCCAGCTCGACGCCGGGCCACGGCTCCATGGCCGTGACCAGCTGGCGAAGCGTCGTCTCTGCCGAAAAATTCTTCAGGGTCCGGAGGCTGCTGCGCTCGTCGAGGATGTAGGCTGCGTCGCGGGCAGAGACCACAAGGCGATGGTCAGAGGTCTGAGCAGAGCATATCCGCATAAGATGCTCGCTGCCGACCAGCCAAAGATACCGGTCGGGGCGGCAGAGGGCCTGCAGGCTGGTGGATTCATGAAGCTCCAGCTGCGCCCCCTGTACATTCTTGTAGGTGTTGTACCGCTCCGGCCAGACCAGCGACACCCAGCTCTCGATGCGGCCCAGAAGCTTCAGCTCGGTGCTATAGACAAAGAGAGTCTTTGTGCCGCTGGCAGTCAGGGCAGATGTTTTTTCGCTGCTCATGAGGTTCCCTCCACTACAAGAGATGCATACGCCACACTGAAGCTCAGGGTCAGATAGAGCGCTGTCATGCCGCTGTCGGCAGTGCGTGTCCATGCCCGTGTGCCGTGATGCAGCGTCCAGAGGGTGCTGCTCTCATCCAGCAGCTCGAAGGCATTGAAGGTCTCGCCGTCGATGATCTGCTCGATGCGCAGCCGCCCGTCCTCCCGCCAGAGCCGAATGACGTCGCCGTCCTGCATCTCGGTGAGAAAACGAAGATACTCTCCGGTAGCAAGATCCCGCACGCCGGGGTTTTGGACGACGCCCTGCGCAGTCAGCGTCAGCACAAAATCCTGCGTGTCGGGGCCGGGGTTGCTGAGCTTGAGAAAATCCGACTGGATGCGCAGGCCGAACTGGTGGGTGCTATAGCAGACGGGCAGCCGGAACGCAGGCTGCGTATAGAACAGCGAAACGCTGGTCTCGGTGACGCTCCTCCAGTAAGGATTCGGGCAGTAAAGTTGAAAGCTGAAGGTGGGCCAGAGGTTCGCGGCGCTGATGGCGGGGCAGCGCTGCACCTCGGCGTCGCAGTAGTACCGGCCCGCCACCGTCAGCCGCCCGGTGGCGCCGGGGGTGAAAATATCCCGCAGCTGACGCTTGAGATAGGCGGTATTCCGCAGGATGCGTCCTGTAATGGTGCGGGTCACGCCGGAGATGCTGCGGCTCTCCACGGTGGCACCCACCTGCTGGTAGCCCTGACTGGTCTCCAGCTCCACCGGCAGATCGCCGATGGGGTCGATGCTGTAGAGCACGCCTGCCTTGTAGCCGAAGCTGAAGCTCTGGCCGCTGCTGGCGGTAAAGATGGCATCAAACACCGGCAAGCACCGCCCTTTCCTGTTCGTATCGTGCTTCGCGCATCAGGTCGGCCGCCGTCTGCGCTTTGCTGTAGATATACTGGTTGATCTCATACGAGGGCCGGGGCTTGCGCTCAGGCCGCGCAGTTTCTTTCTCGTAGTCCCACAGCGAGTAGCTGGGGGCGGTGACGGCGCTGCCGGAGCCGGAGCTGCTGTTGGGCGTCTTCACAGAAGATTTGCTGCTGCTCCCCAGCTTCATGGCAATGGCCGCGATGGCCACAGCCAGAGCGACGCCTGCAGCGATGACCATAGCACCCACAGGCAGGCCGATGCCGGTAGCCGAGATGGCCGCACCGATGGACTCCAGCATGGCGACAAAGGCAGAGCCGACCGTGGTGACGAGGGTACCCATCGCGGCGAAGATGGTGGGGAAGGCCGAGAGCAGGTTGCCCGAGAGGGCTGTGCTGATGGCCTTGGCCGCTGTGCCGAGGGGGCCTTTAAGAGCCGCGAAGGTGTCCTGCAGGGTGCCGCTCAGCTGCCCGGCCAGAGAGGCAACGTCGCCAAAGCGGCCGGTAATGCCCTCGAAGAGAGTCTGCCCGATGCTCCACGCTGCCTGCGCCAGACTGCCCGCCGCGTCGCCGAGGACGCCGTTCAGGCCGTCCACCAGCGAGAGGGCGTAGTCGGTGAGCTGCTGCTTCTGGTCGGCGGTGAGGCCGGAGTAGAGGGCGGATGCCGCCCACTTGCCGATGCCCACCCAGTCGCCGCTCTTCACGGCGCTCCACAAAGACTCTACCGTGCCGAGGATGCCCTCGTTGGCACGGTCTTTCAGCTCAGACCAGAGGCCGTCCAGCGTCTTGGCGGCGCTGTCCTTGATGGTCTCGGCCACCTGCGTGGTGCCGTCTGCCGCGATGGTCTTGACCGTCTCCACCGTGCGGAGCGCCCCGTCGATGACCTTGTCCTGCGCCTGGGTGATAACGTGCTGCTGTTCGGTGGTGCCGTCCGCGAGAGTTTTGGTCACGGTCTGGGTGGTGGTCTTGACCCCGTCCGCGAGGGCCGTGGTGGTGGCCGTCACGGTGTTCACCACGTCCCGCACGGTCTCCATGGTCTGGCTGACCGTCCGCTTGCCGTCCGCCGCGATGGTCTCCACGGTCTTGATGTCCTTGAGGACGCCGTCCACCATCTGGCGGCTGGTGGAGGTGATGGTCTGCTTCTGCTGGGTGGTGCCGTTGGACAGCTCCTCGTTGATGGTCTGGATGGTGCGCTTGGTGTTCCCGACGACCTCATAGGCCGTGTCGCTGTAGGAGTTCACCACCGAGGCGGCAGTCTTTGCGGCAGAGCCGGCTTTTTTTGCCGCAGCAGCCGCAGCGTCGCCGGACTTGGTGTAGGCCGGGATGGTGTCCTCCACCTGCTTTGCGAGGTTCTGCATCCTGAATGCATTGACCTCGGCCTTATCCACCACGTCGTCGCTGAGGGACCAGTCGGTGTCAGGCTGTGCAGCGGTCTTAGCGACCTGAATGCCGGCGGTGGCGATGGTCGCCGCCGTTCCGGTGCCTTTCAGGCCGCTGATAAAGCTCTGGATGAGGTCCTTGCCCCACTGCACGGCCTGCCCGGGCAGGGATTTTATCCAGCTGATCGCGCCGGAGATTCCCTGCTGCATGGCCTGGGTCACAGACGACGCCATGCTTTTGATGCCGTTGGCCAGCCCCTTCAGGATGTTTGCCCCGAGATTCAGCCAGTTGAAGGCGGAAATCACAGCAGCAACTGCTTCAACGATCTTGCCCGCGTTCTGGATGATGAGAGGGATGCTGTCGATAAGGCCTTTGCCCAGCTGCACCATGAGGCCGACCGCACCGGCCAGAACCTTCGGCGCATTGTCGTTGATGAGGCCCGCGATATTGATGACAATATCGGGGATGTAGGCGAAGAGCTGCGGCAGGCCTTCCACCAGCCCGTTTGCAAGGCTGAGGATGAGGTCGATGCCTGCCGAGACGAAATCACTGAAATTCGCCCGAAGCTCTTCGGTGAAGGAGAGGACGGCGGGCAGTGCCTGCGACAAAAAATCCGGGATGCCTGCAGCAAACCCGGATGTGAGATTCTGCAGCAGCTCCGTGCCGGTCTGGAGGATGGCCGGGGCCAGCGCGGCGATGGCCTCCGGGATGCCGCCGACCGCATTGACGACCAGCGGGAGGAGGTTGTCCACCAGATAGGTGCGGGCCGTCTCCACAAGGGCCTCCAGCGAGGGCTGCAGGTCCTCGCCCAGCGCCATCTGTCCCAGAACATTCTGGGCTGCGGCCTTCATGGAGGCAAAGGAGCCGGTCAGGGTGGTGGTGGCCTCCCTGGCTGTGGTGCCGGTGATGTCCAGCTCGGTCTGGATGACATGGATGGCGCTGTACATGTCGGCCAGATTGCCCAGATCATACTTCACGCCGGAGATCTTCCCGGCGTCCTTCAGCAGGCGCTGCATCTCGGCCTGCGTGCCGCCGTAGCCCAGCTTGAGGTTGTCGAGCATGGCGTAGTTCTGCTTCGCAAAGCCCTGATAGGCGTTCTGGATGTCCTGCATCGAGGTACTCATCTTGTTTGCGTTGTCAGACATATCCACCATGGCCATGTTGGCCAGCTGCGCCGCCGCGTCGGTGTCCTGACTGACGCTGGAAAGCAGGCTGGCCGCGAAGCTGGTTGTGGACTCTATGTAGTCGTTGGCCGAAAGTCCGGCGGTCTTGTAGGCCTGTGCGGCGTAGGTCTTGACCTTGTCGGCGCTGTCCTTGAACAGCGTTTCGATGCCGCCGAGGCTCTGCTGGAGAGCGCCGCCCGCGTTGACCGAGTCGGAGATCATCTTTCCGATGGCGGCAGTACCCAGCACCGTTTTGATGGTGCCGACCAGCTTGCCGGTGAAGAGCTGTCCGGCAGACTCACCGGCGCGGGCGCTTTCGCCGCCCAGCTCTTCGGTGATGCTGTCCTTGATGCCCTTGGCCGAGGGTACGATCTGGACATAAGCTTTGCCGAGTTCGATACCGTCTGCCATGTTCAACCTCCTTTCGCGGCGGCAAGTGCCGCTTCAAATTCCTCCGGGCCGTCAAAGCTCTGCACATTGCCGGTGCCGCCTGTATCGGTACCGGTGAGGGCGGCAAGGATGGAGTCGGGCGGGCGGCTGCCGGGGCAGCCGATGAGCCGCCATTCGATGCGGTGCAGAGCATCCACCGCGGCGGCGTCCATCAGAGTCTTTTCCGGCAGCTTCTGTCCGGCCAGATGCATCATGCACCGGCTGTCCGGCGGCAGACCGGCGGCCAGCGTGGCCGTCAGCCGCACCGGCAGGCTGCGCCAGTCCAGCACATGGTAAAACTGGGCAAAATCGCAGATAAGCTTGTCTTTTCCCTCATCCGATGCGATCAGGCCGGAGAGGAAGAAGAGTTTTTTCCGGCACGGAAGGATTCCATCAGCTCGCCGAGAGCGTTGCTCAGGGCAACGACCGGCACGCGGCCGTCCTCGGTGCGCAGATGGTCATAGAGCTTCTTTGCCTGAGCCTTGCCCATCAGCAGGCGGATGGTGCGGCCCAGAGACAGGACGTCGGCGTCCTTCACCTCGGCCAGCGCGTCCAGAAGCTCCACATTGTCCAGCGCTTCTTCGCTGAGTTCGACAGCAAAGCCGTCCTTGGTTTCAGCAGTGATCATGCCTTGACCTCCTTAGCTTCTTTGGCAGCCTGCGTCTCTGCGTCGGCTGCGACGATGTACTCATAGTGGGTGTTGCCATGATCATCCGGTACAGCGGTCAGAGTGGTGTTGTAGCCCACTGCGCCGTTGGAATAGGTGATGTCGCCCACAGAGGAGACGGCAGCATCCGGGATGACGATGCGCTTGGCTGCATTGTTCTTCATCACCATGTCGATGACCCAGCAGCAGTCCTGCTGCTCATCGCTGTTGGCCTTGACGGTGATGCCGGTCTCCAGCGTGCCGGTGACGTTCTTGTCGCCATACACCGACTTGAGCACGGCGGGATTCAGCGCCTCCAGCAGGGTATAGGCGAAGGTGTCCGGCTTCTCGGTCTGCTGGGTCAGCACGGTGTCGCCGCCCCATGCGGTGGTGTTCTCGCTGGAGGGCGAGTTGGAGTTGGTCAGACCGTCGCTGGAGATGTAGCCCAGAGACTCAAAGGCTTTGTCCAGCTCACTCCTGGCGTCGGTGGGAAGCGGAGTACCCAGCGGGGCGCGGTGGACTGCGCCGCCGACTTTGGGCTTTGCGGCGGTGACGTTTTTTGCGTTTGCCATAGAGAAATGCTCCTTTCAGAGAGTCAGTAATGCACCAGCTCGAAAACCGCCTGATAACGAGGCAGCTTCCGGGTGGTGTCGGGGAAATCGTAGTCGGTGACCAGCTCGCAGCTGACCACCTCGGGCAGGGTGTCGGCGTCCAGCATGGCCTGCACGACGTGGTGGCTGAGCTGGGCCGCGCTGAACTTGCTCTTGCCGTAGGACTGCACCGCCAGCGTGGCGTGGAAAAGCCCCTCGCTGTGGCCGGAGCCGGTCTTGTCCAGTACAACAAAATTGCCGGAGGGCTCCTCCGGCACGGACAGATGGCAGGAAAAACCGCTTTCCCGCAGATAATTGAGGATGATTTCTTCGATCATGGTCATTTCAACGCTTTCAGGATGGAGTTGGTCTCGGCGTTCTCTTTCCGGGCAGAGAGCGAATCGGCGCTTATCTCAGCCACTGCGCGGGTGTCCGCCGTGTAGTAGCTGGCCGTGTATCCATCACCCAGACGGCTTTGTGCGGCAAAAGCGATGGCGGACAGGCCGTTTTGCATTTCTTTGCTCTTCAGCAGCTGCTGTACGCCCTTGCGGTTCAGCTTGAATTTCAGCTCATTCATACCGCTCCACCTGTACCTTCTTATCCCAGTCCAGAGGCGTGAGCTGGGTGATGTATTGCTGCACACCGTTCAGGACGCGCCATTTCTTCCCGAAAAACTCCACAGCGCAGCCTTCCCAGTTGTGGGTATCACCCTTGGGGATGCAAAGCTCATAGACCAGATGACGGCCGGAAAGCTGCAGCTCTGTGGGGGCTGCAGCAGAATCGACAGGCGTAATGAGCACATTTTCGACTGTGACCGGCGTTTCGGCGCAGATGGGTTCGTGAAATGAATCCTCACCGGTCTTGGTGCGCTCGTAAAGCGTGACCGGGATGCCCTTAATCAGAGCTGCCATACAGCTCGATCACCCCCATCCGCTGGCGGCGCAGCCCCAGCCGGGCCAGCTCAGACTTCTTGATGAACAGACCGCCGCCGGGAACGAGAAAGGAGCCGGAGGCGGAATAGCCGCCTGCGGCCTGCGTCAGCTGGGTCATCGGCTCCTGATCGGTGCTGGTCATCAGCGCCCGCGCGGCCACATCGACAGCGACGCTCTTGGCCACCAGAGCCAGTGCAGAGTCCGAAGCGACCAGTGCGGGCAGGTCTTTGCCCACCTTGCGGGCCTCAACATCAAGGCTGGCTGAGATGACCTTCAGCAGAGGGCCGGCGCGGGCCTGCTCTGCCTCCGTCATGGGCCTCCAGAGGGCAGTCATGTCGTCTACGGTGGCGTAGGTCATCCCGTCACCCTGCCTTTCCGCTTGGACTTGGCAGCGGGAGGGTCAGACTCGGTGTCGGACTCGGACGTGGCGTCCGGCGCGGCATCTGCCCTGTCAGGTCCCCAGTCGCCGCCGGAGATGAGGCAGTCCGTTTCGATAACAGCGCCGGTCTTTTTGTTGCGGTACAGCATGGTCGTGACCTCCTTACTCGCCGGCCTTGATGTGGGCGAAGGCGGACGGGTCGAGGATGCCCCAGCCGATGTAGGCCTCACCGCGCAGATAGACCTGATTATGGCCCTTCAGGTCGCCCAGCTGAGTATCATTGTCGGGGTTGCCGTAGCGGATGACCTCGATGGGGATCTCCTTGGCATAGCCCCACTTGAAGCAGTTGACGAAATCGCCCACAAGGGCGCGGTCGAGGCTGGAGCCGGAGGACAGGTTAGAGGTGGACTCCACCCGCAGGCCGTTCACCTCGCCGGGATTTGCGCCCCATGCCAGCTGGGGGTAAAGCTTTGCGCCGTCGGCGGTGGTCTGCTTGGCCAGAGCGGACTTGAAGGCCGGGGCCAGCACCATGCCGGTGACGTCCCGGTCTGCGCCCTGCACCAGCGCGATGGCGGCCTCAATGTTCTCATCGGGCTTGTCGCCGGAGGCGATGGTCACAGCCTGCGTCACCTTGGAGTCGAAGTGATTGGTGCCGATGACGGAGGAGGCCGTGCCGGTGCGGGGATTGACGCCATGGAAGGCCATCAGGTCGAGGCCCTTGGCGACCTTCTTGGCGAAGCCGTCGGCAAAGGCGCTCATGTAGTCCAGCTGCGCGTCCTCGGAGGCGTAGAGAAACTCGTCCGAGATGCGGGCACCGTACTCGATCTTGATGGGGACGATGGTGATGGGATCGACGGTCAGACCGCCCTTGGTCTTGGCACCGTTCTCTGCCACGATGTCCACCTCCTTGTCGAGGGAGAAGGTGAACTCCTTGACGCCGTTGAAGGGGATGGGGGTGGCGCTGCACAGCTTGGCCAGCGCAGAGGCACCGGTGGTCTTCTTGATAAAGTCGGGGATCAGCTCCTCGGGGAACAGGGAGCCTTTGCTCAGAATGTCTGCCATGTGTTATTCTCCTTTGCTCATCAGGTCGTTGGTGAAGGCGCGCAGGGCATCGCGGCGGCTGCTGCCGCCTGCGGGCTCGGTGCTGCGCGGGGGCGATTTGGGGGTCTGGGGCTTGAGCAGCTTGGCGAGAGACTGGGCATCCTTGCGGATGGCGTCCTCGTTCTCACCGGTAAGCCGCTGGGAGAGGTCGAAGGGGATGCCGACCTCGTGGGCGATGCGGGTCTTGAGCTCCGACATCTCAAAGATATGGATGCGGGAAGCATAGTCGGCATTCTGCGCCTTGAGGTCGTCGTAGTCGGCGAAGGGAGCCAGACGGTCGGCAACGGCGGCGTCGAATGCCTCCTGCGTGGTGATGGGTTCAAATTCTGCCATGAGAAAACCTCCATTCTGACAGATGCATATAAAAACAGGGCGGAGACCCTGCTTCGGCGTAGTTAATAGCTGGTGCGCTGGCGGCGTTTCTCCTTGCCCTCGGAGCATTGCCAGCAGGCAAGGATGATGCTGTCCAGCAGCTCGATATGGCCTCCCTCGGTCAAGGAACGGTAGCCGAAGCCGCCGTTGGTGCCGATGGCCCGCTTTTCGCAGTTGGAAGCCACCTGCACAAGGCTTGGCTGTCCGGCGTGGCAGAGCGATTTCGCGAACAGTGCCTGCTCAAAGGCGGCGTTGGCAGTGATGATCTGCTTGACGGTAGGAAGGACGGGCGCTTTGAGATGGGCGGCTTTCATGGCGTCGGCCAGAAGCTGCTGCCCGCTGGCACCGTCCACCGCCACAGCGGCGAACTGGGCCTTGCTCAGAAAATCCAAAAGCCACCCACTGCCTGCCCGTGTTGGGCGGCAGTCGATGGCTTCCACGTAGATTTTGTTGTTGGCAGTCCGGACGGCGATGGAGAGCGCTGCACTGGCCCCGTCCGGACTGAACTTGATGCCCGCATAAAGCCTGCCCTTCAGCTCGGGCAGGGCGGCGACCTTCAGCTCCTCCCATTCGGCTTTGCTGATAGCCGATTTCTGGTTATACCGCAGCCAGAGGCCGAGGCGCTGGATGTTGAAGTCAATGGGGTCGGAGCCGATCTCGTCGGTGATGCTGCGCTCGGTAAAGATGGTACCCAGACTGGGATTCGTCTCGTACCATGCAACCACATCATGGGGGTCGGTCTGCTGCTCCACGCTCCATTCGGCCCAGCCGGTGTTCTGCGTTTCGCCCTGCAGGGCCGCGTTTCGCAGTTTAAGGAACACCGTGCCGGAGGAGACCGGCGTGGGCGGTGTGCCGCAGAAGAGTGTCTGCGGGTCGCGGCTGTCCGTGACCACATATTTGAGGGCGCTTTCCTGATCGTCGGTGTACTCCTGCGCCTCGTCGATGATGAGCAGGTCGAAGCCCTCGCCCAGACCGCCCTTGGAGGAACGGGTGCGGAACTCGATGCGGCCCTCGCCGCTTTTCAACCGGATGCTCTCCCGGCCAGAGGCACGAATGGATTTGTATTCTATCTTGGCCTTGTCCAGCAGGCTGCACAGGCGCTCCCACGCGGCATGACTGGTGGTCGTGCGGTGGGCTGTGTGCAGGATGTTCTCGCCCCGCTGGAGACCGTACAGCTCCCGCATGGCGGCGATCTCATTCTTGCCGTTGCGGCGGGGGACGCTGTAGCCGAATTTGGTATGTACCCACAGGCCGTCCTCGTTTTCGGCGAGGATGTCGTAGAGCAGGAGCTGCTGCCACTGTTGGGCGGTACGCCCGGTGGTGTTGTAGAGGTCGATGGCCTCCTGCCCGTGGGTCGTGGTGTAGGGCAGCACCACCGCCGCCGTGGGCGTCTGGCGGCCCAGCTTTTCCGGGACGGCCTTTTCTGACGCTCGGGGCATGACGGCGGGGCCTCCTTTATGAGAATGAAAATGTAATATTGACGAAAAGACGAAAATGTGCTATATAATAGCTATGAGGTGCGCCTCCGCTATATGGTGGGGGCTCGACACCTCTATTTTTTTGCAGTGAATCGCTGAACAGTGAATAATTTCTCTTTGCAGATGACGAGGATGTCTACATCCTGCGTCGCACTGGCAGTCAATCTTTTCCGTAGGACATCTTTCAGCGTTTCCAGAGAAATCGTATTCTGCTCATAGTTCAGGATGATTCCGCCGGGATTCTCCTGGATCTGCTTCAAACCATGCCGAACAGCGCTGTTTGCGGACTTTTCTGTAGAAACCGTTTTCAAATCCCAGAGCTTGTCGTTCCAGATGTAGTCTGGAGTCATCGCTTTATAATTATTTGCTTCGTTCAACAGCACGATGTCGCCGCCCAAATGGGCGTGCAGCCATTGTGCTGTTTTTACTTCGTCTGCATGGCGGACCATATTGTAACCAGCATCGTATGAGATGGAACCGACTCCCGGAGCAGCCGCCCGCAGATATTCCGGGAGGACGTTCTGCAGAGAGGCCTCTTTCGGAAAGCGGACTTTAGTGACAAGTGGAGACTCCGCAAATTCTTTGCGAGCCTGAAGGGTTTCGGGATCCTCCGTCCACTTCTTATCCCACACATTCTGCCTGCGGCCATCGCCCGGGTCATACTCGACCTTGCAGCGGCAGCGCTCATGGCGGTGGTAGACGTCGGCAGGCACATGGGGATAGTCGTAGCTTCCGGCAAGCCTGCTGCACCATTCGCAGCAGCTCCCGGTAGTGCGCCGCACGACGCGGGGACGCAGACCGGCCCGGCCCTGAAACTGCACGTTGGCTTTCAGGGTATCGTCTACTGCCATCCGGGAGAAAGTCCGTACCGGCTCATCCAGCATGTAGGCCACATCCTCGTAGTGCTCGGCGGCGCAGACCTTGTTCAGGATGCCGTCGATGCGGTCCTCATCCACCGGGACGCGCTGGGCCAGCAGACGGAGACCGGCTGCCTCGTTGAGCTGCTGCTGTACGGCAGCAGCGGCGTCAGCCACCAGTGCATGGTCCTCCTCCAGCAGGGGGCGGAGGACGCGGTCGGCGATGTTCCAGTACATCCGTCCATCCGGAAGCGTGTCGGCGCTGAGATGGAGACGGAACGCCTCGGCCAGAGCGCCGCCGACAAGGTCAGCGTAGTCCAGAGCCGCAGGGTAAGTGGCCGCCGAAGGAGCAGCGTTCCTCAGCAGGCGGAGAAAGTCGGCCCGGATGCGCCCCAGCAGCGCGGGGGCAATATCCTGCTTGTCCATCTGCTCATCCCTCGGCCTGCACGCCGGTCAGGTCGCGCAGGTTCTCTTTTCCGAAATAGCCGGGGATGACAGCGTTGACCTTGCCCACGGCATCGCCGATACCGGAGAGGGTGGCGGCGTCCGGCTCAAAGACCGGCTCCCAGACGGGGCGGGTCAGATAGAGCTGGCGGCGCTGATAGGCAAAATCATCCCGCAGGCAGGCGGCGAGATAACCGGCATTGAGAAAGCCGCTGCCGAAGGTCCGCTGTGCCTTGCGGGCGGCCAGACGCAGCGTCTCGTGGCTGGACTTGATGGCCTCTGCGCTGGAGGGATTGTCGGTGACAAACCCCAGATCGTCCAGCGTCAGGCCGGTCTCTCCCGCGAACAGTGCCGCGAAGGTGCGCAGCTGCTCGGTATAGGGACTCATGCTTTGCTGAGTAAACTGCCCGACCACCGGATGGTCGCCGTCCTCGTCCTTGGAGATCTCCAGCAGGGAGGAAATGGTGGCTTTCCACTTGTCCATCGGGTCGGCGTCGCCGGAGGTCCCCAGAACGTACTTTTGCGGAAAAGAGTAGAACTCGGCGCTGATCTCGCTGCGCTTGAGAGTGCGCAGTGCGCCCTGCTGCAGGCCCATGCAGGCCCGGGAGATGCGGCTGTGGCCAAAGGGCCGGGCAGCATCCGGGCGGTAGCAGATGGGTACCAGCAGCGGCGCGGGGGCGGGGTTGGTCACAAGGTAAGGCTTTTCGCCCTTGGGGTAGTACCAGGTGCTGCCAGCCGTGAAGTAGGCCTCCAGCGTGGGCGTGCCGTTGTCGGCGTTCCGCTCCAGAACGGCGTAGCCCTCGGTCAGCAGACCGGTTACATCGTCGATGATCCCGGTGGCATTGCCGCCGTCCAGCACCGACATGCGGGGAAAGCCGTCTTCACCGGCGCAGATGTACAGGAACGAACAGCTCGAGATAAGGGCCGAAAGGACAGCGCTGTCGAAAAGGATGTCGGCATTGTTCTGGAGATAGATGCTGTTCAGGTCGAAGTTGTCCTGCCGGAACTCCCGGAAAATGAGCCGATCGGCCAGCGAATCCACAGCCTTGCCGCACCAGCCCAGCACCTCGCTGAAGGTGCGGAACTCGGGCGGCGTGACCATGCCGAAGTCCTTCACGGCATTCTTCATCTCATAGTATTTATAGCGGGTAAGCACCCGGCTGCGCTTCAGCTCCAGCTTGCGGCGGAGATAGGCCATGCCGCGGGTCTGGCTCATGGGGGATTCCTCCTTTTCGTGAGAAAATATTCCCAGTGACGGCTGGGGAGTCCGGCGAGGGCAGGGGGAGGGGGTCATCCCCCCTATCGGCTGCGGTAGGTCGTCCAGTCACGGGACAGGGGCAGGACGCGCGGCGAATCCACAGCCTGCTCCTGAGCCTTTCCGCTGCGGGCCACCAGCTTGTCGCTCTTGGCCCGGTTGCAGCAGAAATGTGCGAGCTGAAGATTGTCAAGGTCGCTGGGGTGTCCGCCTTTGACGACGGGGATGATGTGGTCGATGCAGGGCGAGAGCGGATGCGGGAACTTATAGCTGAAATCGACCGGCTTGCCGCAGATGCCGCAAACGGTCTGCGTCGCATAGATCTTCTTTTTGTTCCGCTCAAAGGCCAGACGGTGTGTGCCGTCGTGGTCTGGCCGCTCGTTGCGGCGCGGTGTCCTGCCTGCCATTAGGATGCGGCCTCCTTTTGCTGATGTGCTGTGCGGTGGTCCTCGAAGCTTCGGCTTCCTTTGCCCCGCCGGGTCATGCCCGGAGGGGGAGGTCTTTTTGAGGGAGGGGGTACTTTTGCAGACCCCGGGGGTATGAAAAAGCCGCCCGGGGTTTCCGAACGGCAGAAGAAAAAGGTGTCCACTGTGGACACCTCAAAACTATGATATGCGCCGCTGGGGCTTGAAGCGGACGGCGCAGATGACCCATTGAGTACAGGCCGCAAGAAACCTGTGCTGTGCTTCCCGCCGATGGAAAACTCACAATGCGGATTGCTGATGCCCGCAGTATGATAATAGCATGGTTTTTTCGGACAATCCGGACAAATTGACCATTCTCGGACAATCCGGACATTTCGGACAAACCGACCATTTCCGGACAATCCGGACAAATCAGAAAATCTCGGACAAATCGGACATTTTGGACAAAATAAAAGCGGCTGACCCCGATTTGGAATCAGCCGTCTTGTGCATCACGTCACATTCTGCTCGACCCACCGGTCAACCCTCCGCCGAATGGTATCGGCATCCAGATCGCAGCCGAGCTCCATCAGTTCTACAGCTACCTCCTGCGGTTTCTTGCCCAGAATGCAGATGTCAGAGATAGCTGCCCGTAGCATGATGTCATTGCAGGTCTCTACGATGCGCTGGCCCTCGATATACATGGCATCCAGCTCGGCATTGCGTGCTTTGAGCTTCTTTATCTCACTCTCCCGCCGGGCGTATACGCTGTCAGCTGTCCCACGCACAGTGGCATGACCGAGGATACAGGCATTTCCGTCACCGCAAGAGGATTTCACTACATCGGCCACAAGCTCAGGCCCCTCGGCCTGCTTCGCTTCCAGCTGCTGGATGCGGCGAGTTCTGGCTTTGATGTCAAAGGGGATTGCGTGTAATTGGCGGAACTCTCGCGGCTTCATCCTGCGGCCTCCTCAAAAAATCAAGTTAAACTAAACCATCGTACCAAATCGTCAAGTATGCGCTGCCGGTTTTCCCAGCCGTCAGTAAAAAGCTGTCATCCTGCAAGATGATGGCATAGTCGGCATAACGCTCTCGCTTTTTTTCTTTGGCAATCTCATCCAGCCTCATCCAGAGCGTGGCCCCGCCGGGCAGAGGCTGGGTATAGTACTCGACTCTAAATTTTACTTCACACAGGTACAACGCCCATGAGACATTTTCATCAAGCGTTTTCTGCGCCAGTTTTATCAGCATGTTGAGTCCTCGAGGCCCCGAGAGCACAGATGTATTCGAGGTTGCAGGAGATTTTGTGATGACATTGGCCGGATGCTCGGGTGTGCTTGCAGCATTCTCCACTACCGTCCCATGGCCTTGCACCTCCTGCGCTGTCTGGGATTCCGCAGGAGGGTTTTCCGCAGCAGTGACAGCACCCGAAGACAGCGCAGGTGTAAAATTTTCGGGGCCTTCCGAAACCGTTACCGGAGCTTTTACTTTTTCCTCAGCCTGACGGCGCTTCTCGATGTTGTTTTGGGCGTTCCGGTAGGCGTCCATCAGAGAAATATCGCCGTCATGGAGAAACTGCTTCGTCTCTTCATCACAGTTTTCGGAGATGGCATTCAGCCGGGCGGCCGCGCCGGTGCTGAGGCCAAGTATCCGGCAGACTTCATCTCTTACCTTGCCCTCCAGATGGCCCTCTCTCTTTTTCCGGGTGAGAGCATCCTTCAGGGCTTCGTACTGTGCCAGCCGTTCGCCGTCGGTCAGATCGCGGGCTGTGGCGTTGGCGGTAATGAGCGCGATCTTGTCGTCAACTTCACCCTTGCTCTCCACGATGATGCAGGGCAGGGAAGAAAAGCGGTCATCGCCCTCTTTGGCCAGCTCCTCGCAGGCGGTCAGACGCCGCTCGCCGCCGATGAGCTTGTAACCGTTCGCCCACCGGATGACTTCCAGCGGCTGGCGTACGCCGTTCAGCCGGATGTCTTCCTTGAGCTTGTCGATGTCCCCCACAACATAAATTTTGTTATCTGGGTTTCGCATGATGTACTCGCGCGGCAGCATCTTCACCTGCATCGACCCCGCCGGGGTGGAAGTCTGAGGTTGAATGTTCAGGAGGTCGCTTATCAAAACGGTGCTCATCGTTTATCCCTCCACCTTCGAGATTACCTTGCGGGCCAGCTCCAGATACTGCTCAGTCGCCTTGCACTTGGGGCTGTAGTCACACAGCGGCATATGCTCGCTGACGGCCTCCTGCACCGCTGCGCAGGCATTGATGCGCAGTACCCCGCCGCGCTCGCTGTAAAAAATCGGGAGTTTGCTGTCCATCAAAGCGTCGATTGCTTTTGCGCCGTACCGTGTGCGCCGGTACATGGTCGGCAGCACACACATGACCTCGAGGCCGGGGTTGTAGTTCTCCTTAACATCCTGCACCTGAGCAAGAATTTCTTTCAAGCCGTCCATGGCCCATTCGCCGCAGTCCATCGGGATGATGAGCCAGTCGGCGCAGACCAGTGCGTTGATGGTGGCAATGTCGATGTCAGGTGGGCAGTCCATGATGCAGTAGTCGTAGGCGTCCGCAAGCGGTGCCAGTGCGTTGGCGATGCGGTTGTGCTGGGGTCGCCCGGCTTCGAGCATGACGAGCTTATTGGCAAAGTTCATGCTCATGCAGGAAGGGGCAACATCCACCTTGAACTTCTCCTGATGACAGATGACGTCTTTAAGCTTGTTGTCCAGCGTCAGCACGGAGGCCATGGTCTTGCCCCGAGGGTCGAAGCACTGGAAAAACTTCGTGGTGTTGGCCTGCTTGTCCAGATCCATCACCAGCACCCGCCGGGAATGCTTTTCAGCGAGGATGCAGGCCAGATTGCAGGCCGTGACCGACTTGCCGACGCCTCCCTTCAAGTTGATGATGGCGATTTTGCTCATGTTGCGCATTGTGATCCTCCTTGTTGCTTGTCTGCTTGTTTTTATCTTCTCTGCGGCGATCTGGTAGCCCTGCCAGCGGTCCGCAAACCACTCGCGCCAGGCACTGCACTGGCGGAAGTAGGTGAGCGGGCGGTCGCGGCAGGCCAGAAACGAGCAGCGGTTGCAAGGGTTATCTTCGGGATAGTGCTGGACGTGAGAGTCAGAGGTCTTCATGCACCGTCCCTCCGCTTCTGCCCGAAGCGCCGCACCGCACCCGCCATCAGACTGCCCGCCGGGGCAGGGGGATGAGCACTTGCTGCTACCGCCGCATTGGCCTGCGCCAGATAGTAGCTTTCCATCGTGGTCGGGGCGTTAAGAATGACGGTGCGCAGGTAGGCGCGGATATTCTTGATGGGCTGAGTGGTATTGCTCAGGCTCTCCATGATGTACTCGACGCTCTGGCTGGTCAGCTTGTCCAGCCGGTCACGGATGGTCTTGGTGGCCTGCATCTGCTGGCCGATGTACTGCATGGGTGCCTCACAGCTGTACATGTCCACGATGTTGTCCAGCAGTTCCTCCAGCTGGGCAGGCTCGTATCGTGGATTCCGGGCCAGAGTATCGATCTCCAGCCGCTGCCGGAAGTCTGCTTCCACAGCCTCCCGCCGGGTGTGCGAGTCTATCGATCCATCGGGGTCCGCGCCTCGCGCGGATAGATAGATTTCCCCTATAGGTTTCCCTATAGTATTACTGGGTGGCATTTTGCCACGGGTCTGAGTCGCATTTTGCGACGGGTATCGGTCGCACTTTGCCACGGGTGACATTTCGCCACCGGTCGCATTTTGCGACGGGTCAGGTGGGTGAGGAGTGAGCTGATTTTCGGGTCCCGCCGGGTCAGTCTGGACAGGAGCAACGGCCTCCGGGGTCTCGGCGATATACCGGTTGGTGGCCTTGCCGCATACCAGCTCCTGCCGCTTGGTCAGCAGGCCTTTGGATTCCAGCCTGTTCAGAATACGGATCGCTGTGGCGCGGTCGATGCTGAGCCACTTGCAGATATAGGAGTAGCTGCCCTTATACTCGCTTTCCTCGTCCTGACTGAAGCCGTAGATGAGGGCGTAGGCCAGCAGCTCGTTGCCCTTGAGGTGGTACTTCTCCACCATCCAGTCGAGCACGACAATATAACTCTGTTTCTTTTTGACCGTCATGATTCTTCACCCTCTCAGAATGGCAAATCGTCGTTGTCGTCGATGACCTCGAAGTCCTCTGCGCTGCCCTGCGAGTAGGCCGATGTCGTCTCGGGGCTGCTGCTGGGCGGTGCCTCACCGCCGTCGTCCACGGCCTGCCCGCCGGGCTTCTTGTTCGAGCCTGCAAAGCTCAGGCTGTCCGCCACGACCTCCACGGCTGTACGGTTGCTGCCGTTCCTGTCCTGATACTGCCGGGTCTGGAGACATCCCTGCACGGCCACCATGCTGCCCTTGGCAAAGTATTTGCACAGAAAGTCTGCATTGTGCCGCCATGCAACGACGTCGATGAAATCGGCCTGCCGCTGCTGGCCCTGCTGCACAAAATTGCGGTCACAGGCGATGCGGAAGGTGCATACGCTGATGCCCGCCGGGGTGGTTTTAAGCTCAGGGTCGGCTACGAGCCGCCCCATGATAGCTACAACATTGAGCATTTCAAATAATCCTTTCCGGTTTCAGCCATCCAGCGCTCGTGTCCATATCGGGCCTCAAAAGCGGCCTGTGCCTCTTTTTTGAGCCAGAGGCGGCAGTGGTGGTCAAAGTGGGCGCTGTAGCCCGGCTCGTTGTGGTGTCGATGGCAAAGCCAGACTTTGAGCCCATAACGCTCGGCCATCGGCCGCAGCGGCCCGTTGAGCACATGGTGTTCCTCAAGGCCGTGCACGGTGGAGACGTTGTATTTTGCCCGGCAGATGTAGCACTCCTGCCGGGTCTGCATAATTGACGCGGCCATCACTTCAAAACGAGGCTGCTCAAATAGGGAAGCAGCTCAGGGCCACAATCGTTGATATGCTTCTGAGCAACGATCCAGTAGAGCGCATTGCTCACTTTCTTCGAGCCTTCACGGCGCTGTGTGTTTACCATACTGTTGACCTGATTGCGAGACAAGCCAAGGCCCATCAGCAGTTTCTTCATACGGTTCGTTTTCATCTCGGCACCTCCTGCCATTCCTGCCAGTAGGCCGTGACATTGGGGTCATTTACCCCCATCTCGGCCAGCCGGTCGAAGATCCCGTCAATAAAGGCGGTCATCTGAGCTGTGGAGAAGCTGCTGGAACCCATCGACGCCTTGACGGTGCAGCGGTCGTTGTCCAGTAGTTCTACGATATGTACCAGCCGGTAAGCATTGCGCAGGATAGGCACAGCAGCCACCGGAAGCTCCAGAAAGTCGTATTCGAGGCCGTATTCCTCCAGCATCTCGATATAACAATCCTCCGGCTGGATGCCGCCCGCCCTGCCTGCATTGTAGGCGTCGGCCATGATGGTGAGCAAGGCCCACATCATACGGTTCTGGTTAATGCTGCGGCCCTTGCGCTCCGGTTCAAACGTGACTGTCAGCCGCAGGGGCTTCCCGTGGGCCAGCTCGTCGAGTTTCTGGCAAATCTGTGTTTTCACAAATTCCGCAGAGTTTTCCACGGTAAAGCCCCGCCGGGCCGGGTCATATACCACAGGCAGACGCCCGACTATGCTTTTTCGTCCCATAAGACTTTCTTCCCGTCCGAGAGGGCAAACTGCACCATGCTGATATGCCCATCCTCGGCCCGGGCGAACTTGTCCACGGAGATCTTCACGGCAGGGTAGAATTTGCCCTTCTCGCTCTTCATCACCGGCACCTGCTCGGCCTTGAGAGCGATGGGACCAAGCTCCATGACGTCCTCGGCAAAGCCCAGCATGGCCGCTGCGCATAAAAAGCTGGTATTCTCCTGCATCCGGTCAGGGTCGGAGGTGGGCAGACTCAGCGGCCCGGCGTCCTTGCGGACATACTGGCCGGTAGCAGGGGAGAGCACCTCGATTTGGCACCTCCACCAGTTTCCGGAGCGATAGTAGGTGTCCCCCCAGCCCAGTATGCCATAAACACTGTCCAGCATATGCCGGACATCGACCACCCGGGGAAGCACGACGACGCGCACGCCGTCGGCAGATGCCTCAATGCAGCGGGCCACGCACTCCTGCGGCTCGATTTGACGGGGAGCAGGGCTGTTCACGGGAAAAGTGATAGGCGGAGGCAAAACAGCCCCAGAAGCCTTCTTTGCGCTTGTGGACGGCCCACGCCGACCGCTTGCGGGTTTGGTTGCGGCCATATCCTCATTCCTTTCAGTTTCGAATTTACGCTTCTGCGCTGGCAGCGGCTTTTGTTTACTCACCTGCCGCCATTGGTGTCGCTGTTTACCTCTCCTCCAGCAGTTTCTCGAGGTCCTTCAGAAAGTCCCGGCAGCACGCAGCCTTGACGGCGTCCGTGCCGGGCCAGTTCGAGGAATGGATAGGACCAGCTTTTTCACGGTGGAAAGCCTCCTCGGCCTGATATTTGCCAATGAGCTGGCACACCTTATCACGCATGGCTTCTTTCATGGTAGACCTCCCTAGTACGTTCCAAATTCCTGATCCAGCAGTGTATCGAGCCGGATGCGCTTGCCACGGCCATCACCGGCCCCGTTGTTATTCCAGCCGTCAGGGTAGCGCCTGCAGACGTCGCGCTTGGGTACGCCCATATATCCAGATACCTGATCTACCGTGAGCCGGAGGCAGCCGGTCTTGCTGAAGATGGCCTTGTAGGCCTCATGCCACGCTTCGCTTCTAGTCGTTTTTGCCATGTAACCACAACTCCTTCTGACGGCGTTCAAATTCTACCTGCTGGCCGTAGCTGCGTCCTGCAGCATCTGCTCGGGTACAGACATCGTGGAGGCTATTGCCTTGCGGCAGGGCCTGTTTTTTCTTTTCCTCATACTGAGCCTTGAGCTTCTTGTTGTGCTCCTCGGCCTGTGTCTTGCGCACGGCGCTCAGGCATTCCGGGCAGTATTTGCGGCCCCGAGCCACGTTGGCCGAGCCGCAGAGGGCGCAGTGATGTTCTTTTGCGGGTGTGCTCATCAGTGTGCCGTCCTTTCCATCCGCCGGCGCTTTGCAGCGCGGATCCGGGCGTTGTCGGCCCGTTTGAACTTGTCCCACTCCACCAGTGCCAGAGGCAGACCCGCCGCGATGGGCGCGAAGACGAAGAGCAGCGCCAGCGTCTCGATGCACTGGGCCTGCCACGGGTCGCAGCCGGTGAGCTGCAAGAGGTCGGAGAAAATAAACATTATGCCGTTCATAAGATGAGCGCACCTCCTAACTTGTAAGCAAGAGCAAAGGCCAGTAGCAGGTATGCAGCCCAGCCCAACAGCATTTCGCGGGTGGGATGCCGGGCGCAGAACATGACCAGCGCCACCATGCACCCGCCTGCGACAAATGACATAAAGCAGGAGAAAATAGAGCTTCTCGTCATAGCTGTCACCTCATCCCCAGCGCCCGCTCGATCGGCTCTCTGGGATTGTCGTTGTGGTATTTGCCGGTCATGTACTTCTGTACCTGCCCGACGCCAAGCCCTGCCGCCTTGGCAAGCTGGCTGTAATTCCAGCCGCGGAGGGTCTTCTGTTTTACGGCCTCTGCTTTCCATTCGGGAGACCAGGATGTGGATTTCAAAACTTTTACCTCCTTGTGGCAGGCTCCCTTCTGAGGTAAAATAAGGGTAGAAAGGAGACGATAAAATGGAAATTGCTAAAGAATTGAACACAATGGCGAAATGGCTATGTCAGCGCGAAAACATCACATTGGTAATAGCGATCGCTGGCTTTGTAATGTCGCTCTACAACTTTTTTAGGGCTATATGGGATAAACGGTGCTCGTTTAGCGTTGGTTATGTGAGCCACTACTGCCACTTATCAAGAAGTGAAAAACATGCTGAATTGGTGTTCCGGCTGAATTTTATAAACCAATCATCTGTACCACTGACAATCGTGAGGATGTTTATGGTGGTCGATGATAAAAAATACGAATTTCTCTTTCCAGAGCAACAGGTGTACAGGATGACTCGCACCGAGAACGGAAAAACCTTCCAGATAGGGGAGATCAAATCACAGCCTCTCCCATTTCGTATAGAGGGGAACGGCGCTCTGGGTGGATATTTTGCGGTATATCTTCCGCCTGAGATGGAAAAGAGATTCCAGTTAGCAGGAACGTGGAAAATTATTGTGCAGGCGACGCAGAAGAAAAAGACGTTTTCAATAGTTGCGGATAATCCAGGTTATGATATTGAGAAGTACGGATACTGATGTGAGAATCAGCGCAATATCGTAAATATCCATGTGAAACCTCTTTCCGACTAAATCAAGAAATTCTTGAATGTTTCCAGAATCTGCAAGGTAGTGTGGCTGGTGTCAGTGAGAGTTCCGAGTGTGTCGGAAATGACGATCAGTGCATCGCTGATCCGGTTGATTCTCAGGACGTTGTGGAGGACAGTGATACTCTGCAGGAGCAGACAAACATTGAAAATTGACCTGTTCCGCTTGAGTCTCCGAATCTCGTTCTCCATCTCGGCCCAGCGTTCCGTTTCCGACGGTTCGCTGGGCTTTTTATCGTTCTCCATACGGTTCACCTCCTTGTGGCAGGCTCCCTTCTGCGGTAAAATGGGGCGGAAGGGAGAAATTAAAATGGGTAGAAAAGAAGCTTGCGAAAAAATTATCCTCACGAAAGCCGAAAAAAGATTATTGAACCAAATTCGTCGAAACCCCGGTCTGAAATGTACGTCGGAAGAAGTTGAAATGCTAAGAGAGTACGGGTTGGTAAATGCTCAATATCAGCTGATGGGCGGGTTCACGGTGCCTATGGAAAATGGACACTACGAGATTTCTGACTTCTATGAAGTTTATGCGGCGTACCGCAGGAGAGAATTCTGGGACTATATCGCAGATAAATGGGTCGATGTTTTGGCGTCTGCGATTTCTTTTGTCTCATTGATCATTTCAATAATAGCGATAATGCGATGAAGAGTAGGGCGACACCCTGAATGACTTGTACGAGCTGGATTTGCCGCAGCATTTTGTGGATGCTGTGGCATTCCTTGTAGACGGCATCCGCCTGAAGGAAAAGCTTGTTGGTCACTTTACCTTCTGCCCAGCATTCCGTTTCCGACGGTTCGCTGGGCTTTTTCTTATCATCCATCTTGTTCACCTCACTTGTGCAAAATGTTTCTCAAATCGGGTTCAAAAACATTGCCAAGCACAGAGAAAGAGTGTAAAATGAAATTGCGGTTATCAAATTACATTTTTTCTACTTGGCAATGAGTCCGGCCCAAGCTGCAAGCAGACACAGCAAAGGCCCGAGTGTACCCTCGCAGAGGGTACTTTTGTCAAATAGGAGATCACGCAGGAGTCTATAAGCATTCCACCGCCAATAGGAGGCCTGTTTGATTCCGAGACGCCCCAAGCAGGGGAAGGTGACCAACTGCTTGGGACAAATGTATTATAATCTAACTTTAGCTAACTTGCAAGATGAAAGTAAGCTGAAGTTAGTTATTTGGCAATATCAACAAAAAGAAGGTGAAAATTTTGTTCTGGGATAACTTTGTTAGAGAATGCGAGAAGATTGAAAAGGCTCCAACCACAGTAGTTGAAGAGCTTGGGCTCAAGCGTCCGGCTGTGACAAGTTGGAAAAATGGGGCATTGCCGCAGGTCAAAAATAGAAAAAAGATAGCCGACTATTTTGGCATTACGGTCGATGAACTGATGGACACACAAAAAGAGCCCGCCGGGCAAGGCGGGCTTGGATATGAGTGGCCGGAAGTAGAAGAAGCGTTCAAGAATGCATCTCCGGAAGCTAGGGCGGCGGCAAAGGCTGCGGCTTTGGCGGTACTGGAGAGCGGAAAGAAGTAAACGGCATTTCGACAGCAAGATAAAATTGATTTGAGGAAGAGTAAGGGAGAACATCAAAATGGCTAAATGTACTCGATGTGGCAGAAAAGGCTTTTTTCTGAAGCTTACGAACGGCTTGTGTGATAACTGCGTATCGACTGTACGGATGGAGCAGGAGCAGGCCGCGCTGAAGGCTCAGATGGAAGAGATCTCAGCTAAGCTGTCCGATCAGAAAGCCTTATTTGAGCGCATTTCAGCAGACGCCTATGCGGACGGCGTGGCAAAAGCTAAGGCGAAAAATGCAGAGCTTACGACTCAAAATCTCCAGATTGAAGAGAGGATACTTGCTGGAAAGAAAAATCTTGTGGAGCTTTCTGAAAAAGAGGAAAAGAGCCGCAAGAGTGCAGCAAATGCGGAACAGAAGGTGCGCCGTTGCAAAGAACTCATCAAAGCAATCCAGCACGCAAATGAAGCTTTTGGCACAGATGATCAGGAGGTCGGCGACCTTGAAAAGTTTCTGAATGAGGCCGATGGACTGATGAGTCCCACGGTAACACTTACGCTTCAATGCCTTGATATGAAGGATCTACGTAAGCGTTACAAAGAAAATGAGAAAAATATCCAAGCCACCTTTGAAAAATATAAAGACCGCTATACGACCAAAGCTAACATTACGATTTACCGCCTGATGGTCATTGCACTGTCCGCAGAGCTTCAGAATGTGCTGAACAATGTTGGCTTTGGCAAGCTGGATGATGCGCTGAATGATATTAAGACCATTACCAACAAGTACTACGTCATCGCGGCAGATGGCAATCAGAGCATTGCCCCGACAGTTAAGAAATTTATCGGTGAACTGGACTACTATTTCCAAGAGGCCGTGAAAATAGAGTATGAGTATTATGTTCAGAAGGAGCGCGCCAAGGAAGAACAGCGTGCCATTCGTGAGCAGATGCGGCAGGAAGCAGAGGAACGCCGCGAGCTGGAACGCCAGCAGAAGCAGATCGAAAAGGAAGAAAGCAAGTTCCACGACCAGATCAGCCAGTTGTCTCAGCAGATGGCTGATTCTGTGGACGACGAAAAGACAGCACTGTTGAAGGCTCGTATCGAGGAACTGCAAAAGCAACTGGCCGCAGTGGCAGAGCAGAAGGATAAAATCGTTGAGCTGCAAAACGGCAAGGCTGGCAATGTTTATGTTATCAGTAATATCGGCTCGTTCGGTGAGGGCGTGTTCAAAATCGGTATGACCCGCCGTCTGGAACCGATGGACCGCGTGAATGAGCTGGGAAGCGCCAGTGTGCCGTTCCCGTTCGATGTCCATTCGATGATCTTCTCTGACGATGCTGTAAGCCTCGAAACGAAGCTGCACCACATCCTGAATGACCAGCGCGTGAACAAGGTCAACCTGCGCAAGGAGTTCTTCCGCGTTTCGCTGGACGACCTTGAGAAACTGGTCGGTGAAATTGCACCCACGGCAGACTTCAAGCGTACCGTTCTGGCCGAACAGTATCGGCAGAGCCTGTCTATCTCCCATGTGGCAGAGAATCCGGATGCAAGCGAAGAGGAGGACGATGAAGAGGATGAGGTGTAATAAAAGACAGAGATTTCGATATGTGAAATTTGAGAAACATCTTGCAAGTATCACATATAAGTGATATAATCGTAAAAAATACAAGGAAGTGATTTTTCTGAATGACCAGCAGGCCAAAATTGAGATTTGGAAACTCTTGATGGAGTATGCCAATATGTTGGAAGTGGATTCTGGCTTGATTGAGGATCTTCTGGAACTGCTCTCATCAAGTGGAGTTGAAAAGCGCTTTCTGAAAAGGCTAGAAAAATATTTGCAACAACTAAGAGAAGATGGAGAAAAAGCCATCGGGAAAAAAGGAGACCCGATGGAACATTTAGGAGGGTCAAGTTCTTTGTGTTCGATGCGTTTTCCGCTCGGTGTATCGAATATTAGAATTTTATTTGCCTATCGAAATAATAAAGTATACCTGCTTTGTGCATTTTATGAGCGTCAAGGACATAAAAATACAGAATATGATGCACATATCCCGGTGGCTCAAAAGCGCTTAGCAGAAATATTAGGGGAGAAATAATTATGAAAGCTACATTGATGGATTTGGTGGAAGCTTTGACAAAAGATATGTCTGTGGTAGATATGGCTCAGACAGCTCTTCACATTGAAATCAGCCGAACTATCCGCAATGCACGCAAACAAAAAGGTCTTTCTCAAAAGGGCCTTGCTGAAAAAATGGGTGTGAAGCAGAGCCTCGTCTCTCGCTGGGAGAGCAGCGAGTGTAACTATACCATTGATACGTTGGTCGAGATTGCAGATGCTCTTGGGTTGTCGGTACGATGTCCTTTAATTTCTGAAGAAGTGAAGGTTTCTACAGAGCCAATCGAACTCAAACCTGCAGGGCGTAAAGTTGCTTTTCCGAAAGCGACTTTTTCTGGTTCGGTTAAAGTCGATTTGAGAGTGGCAGATGGGTCAACTTATGAAGAAGGGGGCTTGGCTTCATGAATGCATCGCAGCATAATGCAGATATTCAATATAAAGAAAGTTTTATTACGGAGTGTTCTATTACTAACAATGTGATAAACATGGGTACAGGGGCTGTATTGAAACACGAGTTAGAAGTATCGGTCAGTGAGCCTATTCCTAGCGATACCCCAGACGAAAAGGAAGCGTATGTTAAGTTGATTTTGGATGGCACCTATGAAGCGCAGGATGATTCGAACGCTCGCTGCAAATACCACATGGAAGTACAGGGGGCGTTTGCAGCAAAAAAAACGGTGCCGGACGATGTTTTTATGAAGAGGCTCTGGTTTAACGGATCATCAACTCTTTATGGCATTGCACGCGCGAAAATGGAAGTCATTTCTGCGATGATTCTTAATAACGGAAAAATCTCGCTTCCGATGTTGAATATGTTTGAGCTTCTGAAGGAGCAATTTGCAGAAGCTGAAAAAAAAGAAACACAGAAATAAAGAGCAAGACCCCCGATGTAAACTGGTGCATCGGGGGTCTTGCTATAATCTGGTCAGGAGGATGGTGGGCGGTCATCCTGATTTTTAGATGGCTCCAAAAGGATGCGCATTATGGTGTCCCACAGCTCGGGGTGCTCTTTCAGGCAGGCAAGAAATTCGTCGTCCGTCACAATAACACTTCCTTTTGTTGTAAGCTTTAGCTTGATTTTACAACCGCAATGTGCTAAAATCAATACCAGAGAAAGAAATTTCTCAAGATTGTGAAAAACGACAAAATCTCGTTTTCAGGTCTGTGCATTACGGAGATTCTGGCAGGGTAGGTGTCCACAGTGGACACTTTTGACCCGCCGAGTAGGCTTCTGGAGGCGTAAAGGGTATGAGGGCAGTTAAAAGGAAGGGAAATCGTTCGGACGGATGCTGTCAGTGTAAGCGAAAAATGCCGGATGGCAAGTATAAAGTTTTCTATGGCTCAACCTTCACGGAAGCAGAGAACAAATACCGTGATACTTTGCAGAGCTGGGAAGAAACACATAAAAAGAAGCCTCGTGCCAGCGCAGTGACCTACAAGGCGGCTGCGGAGGCGTATGAGGCTTATATCACATCGCCCAGCAAACCGGTCAAGCGCGGCACCGTGGCGTCTTACCGTAAGCATCTGAACCCGACGAAAATATTCTTTGGCGATGAGCTGATGGAGGACATCGATGCGCAGCGAGTCCGTGACTATTTGGATCATCTGAGCGCAGAAGGAAAAGCCAAAAAGACCGCTCTGAATGCAAGGTCGGTGATAAGCTGCGTGTTTTCCTACTGGTGCAACTATATGCACGGTACAGGAAACCCGGTGAGGACGGCAGCGCTTCCGAAGAAAATGCCAGTAACAGAGCGAAAGGAGCCGACCAGAGAACAACAGGAGCTGATAGAGGCACACCCAGAAGGCTGCGGCTTCTGGGCGGCACTATTTGAATACACGGGTATGCGGATCGGTGAGGCTAACGGCCTGCGGTGGCGGGACATAGATTTTGAAAAGGGGAGGATATACCCTTCACAGGCGATGCCGTGGGAACGCAACCAGCCATACAAAGAAGAGCTGAAAACAGAAAAAGCTTATAGAGCGATTCCGATCCTTGCGAGGCTGCGGCCGCTGCTGGAAAAAGAGGCGGCTCGGCATGACCCAGACGATTATGTGATGTCCGGAACAAAGAAGCCCTTGACCTCGTCGCAGTACGAATGGCGGTGGGCGATGTACTGCCGTCCGCTGGGGTTGAGCGTCAAGCAGAAAAAACGAACGAAGAAAAAGGGACATCCGGGCGAGTACAGAGTCTATTACAAGTGGAAGGCGCTGGTCACGGCGCACCAGTTCCGGCACCTTTATGCGTCAAATCTTTTCTATGCAGGTGTGCCGGATAAGGTGGCGCAGAAACTGATGGGACACGCCGACATTACGACCACGAGAAGAATCTATCAGCAGCTTCGTGAGGAAGAGGATTTGAAATACACGGCGCTTCTCGATAAATATTTGGAAGAAAAAGAGCAAAGTAGTGGTTGAGTAGTGATTTCGAAAAAATCAACGTAGAATCGGGCGAGATTAGGGGGTTCAAATCCCCTCCCTCGCACCAAGAAGTATCCACGGAATGTCGATGAAAAGTCGATATTTCGTGGATTTTTTGTTATCTGCGTTTATCGGATACTGCCAGATACTGCGCGATACTGCCTGCTTTTGCCGGGTACTTTGTAGTCAGGATCGTAGTCAGAAAAAGTAGGTCATAGCAGGATTTTTCCGGGGGTTCCCCGGGACAAAAAGTAGTCAAAAATAATGAATCGGGCCGCCGTCTCCGTAAAACAGAGACAGCGGCCTGATTCATCAAGGGGATTATTTGTCCATATCATGGTACGAACCGTCGGGCGGCCGTGCTGTTCGACCCCTCTTCTCCGCAAGATAAAAAAATGACCCCAAGCCTGAGCTTGAGGTCATTTTTTATGCGGGAGAAGGGGGTCGAACCCTCACTCCGTTGGAACTGGTGCCTAAAACCAGCGCGTCTGCCATTCCGCCACTCCCGCACGGAAACTTTATTTATAGTAGCAAGATTCGCCGCAAAAGTCAACTGCCGAAGGATAATTCCCTCTTTGCGTCCGCATAATAACCCCAAAAACAGCGAGGGAGGCCATGGGCGTGAAGAGAATGCAGCGGGCAAAGCTTGCGGCGGCATATCTGCTGCTGGCTCTTGCGGCAGCTTTGGGCTGGTTGTACAGCTGTCTGCCGGACCGGGTCTATCTGGAGCCGGGACAAGCCTTATATCTTCCCCGCTTTGCATGGGTCGAGCCGCAGCGCGGCCATGGAAGTCAGAATGTCGCCAGCACCCGGGCGGTGGGCAGCTACCAGACGACGCTGACGCTGGGCGGGTGGCTCCCCATCAAGACCATCCGGGCGGTGGTGACAGAGCGGCCCAGAGTGACCGTCTGCGGTACACCGTTTGGCGTCAAGATGTTCTCCGAAGGGGCGCTCATCGTGGGATTTTCGGAGATCGGGCAGGCTGACGGCGGGACATCGAATCCCGCCAAGGAGGCCGGGCTTCGCCTCGGCGACCGGGTCATCTGCATCGGGCAGACCCGCACCGAGAGCAATGACGCCGTAAAGGAAGCCCTGGACGCTGCCGAGGGGCAGTCCGTGGAGGTCGTGTATATCCGCAGCGGTGAGCAGAAGCTGACGACCCTGACCCCGGTGTGGGACGGTGCCGCCGGGCAGTGGCGGGCCGGAATGTGGGTGCGGGACTCCTCCGCCGGTGTGGGTACACTGACCTTCGCCGACGAGGAGCTCGGCGTATTTGCGGGACTGGGCCACCCCATCAGCGACAGTGACACCGGCGAAAGCGTCGCCCTGCGCAGCGGCGAGATCGTTCCCTGCGAGATAACCGGCTGCAGTGCCGGAACGGCCGGAAGCCCCGGTGAGCTAAAGGGTCATTTCCTGAGCGCCCACGCCATCGGCACCATCCGCATCAACGGCGAGAACGGCGTCTACGGCACGACGCGCACCCACTTCTCGGGCCAGCTGCGGGAGATCGCCTTCGCGCAGGAAGTCGTCACCGGCCCTGCTGAGATATGGGCCACCATCGAGGGGGAAACGCCCCACGCATACCGTATCCAGATCGAGCGGGTCAGCGACGCCGACCCCCGCCGGAATCTGGTCATCCGGGTGACCGACCCTTCGCTTCTGTCTGCGACCGGCGGCATCGTGCAGGGCATGAGCGGAAGCCCCATCCTCCAAAATGGGCGCCTCGTGGGTGCTGTGACCCATGTTCTGGTCAATGACCCCACTCGAGGCTACGGGATTTTCGCCCAGACGATGCTCGAACAGGCAAAAAACGCCGTTCAAAACGGTGCCGAAGCGCAGATCGCAGAATGAACAAGAAGATTTTTATGAAAATTCCAGAAAATGTAAAAATTTCCTGTTGCAATCCATGGTAAAATATGGTAAAATCTAGACTGTAAAGGGAACTGCACACATTGGAGGATAGTACGATGGATAAAGTAAGATTTTTGATGTCGGATACCAGTGCGGATGTTACGGCAGCCTGCCGAGAGGCGCTGGAGCAAAAAGGCGTAGAAGTGACCGTCGTGGAAAAAGACGGCCTTCAGATTTTGCAGAAGATGCTTGCGGTGCGGCCGCAGGTGGTTTTGCTGGATGCCTTCATGCCCGGGCTGGATGCTCTGGCCGTCAAGCAGAAATATGTCGCTGCCGGCGAAACGCACACCACATTTTTCGTCACCGGCGCCTTCCAGAGCGAGGAAATGGTCCAGGAGCTGCTGGATGAGGGCTTCGCCTACTACTTTGTCAAACCCTTCGACGAGAATGTCCTTGCCAGCCGGGTGCTCAAGGTCGCCCACGGCCACCAGAAGCGGCTTATCACGGCCAGCGTGGACAGCGACGAGCTGAAGGTCACGGACATTCTGCATCAGATCGGCGTCCCTGCCCACATCAAAGGCTACCAGTTTCTGCGGGATGCCATCCTGCTCACCATGAACGAGCCGGAGTACATCAACGCCGTCACCAAGCGCCTGTATCCGGAGATTGCCAAGAAAAACGGCACCACCGCCAGCCGGGTAGAGCGGGCCATCCGCCACGCCATCGAGGTGGCATGGGACCGTGGCGATGTGGATACCCTGAACAGCTACTTCGGCTACACCATCCACAATCTGCGCGGCAAACCGACCAACTCGGAGTTCATCGCGATGATCGCGGATAAGATGCGCCTGGATAAGCGGCAGCAGGCGGGTTGAAAAGAATATTTTTCTGCGTCATTTTCCTGTGGTATGTTTCATTGATTGCCGGGTGCGAAATTATAAATTACGGTTCCCTCATAATATGGTAATAACAGGCCTCCTGCATCGATTTCCCAATGCAGGAGGCTCGTTTTCTGTGCAAAAGGGATCGTTGGCGGATCAGCACGGCCGCCCGCAGGCGGCAAGTGATCAGCCCAGTGGGCTGCCATCACAACTTGACGAAAAATGCAAGAATCTCTATACTATAGAACAGAATAAACAAAGAAGGGAATGGATGGATCCCCTTATGCTGAAGATCGCATTTTGTGACGACGAGACCCAGGAGACCAGACGGCTGGAAGCTCTGCTGGAAGAATATGCTGCTGACCGCGGGCAGGACTTTGCCCATACGTCTTATCAAAGCCCGGTCGAGCTGATGGCGGAGGTGGAGAAGGGAACGCACTTCGACATCATCCTGCTGGATGTCCTGATGCCGGGCGAAAACGGGATGGCTGCGGCCCGGGAGATACGGGAATATGACTCGAATGTGAAGATCATCTTCCTTACTTCAAGCACGGAGTTTGCGGTGGAATCCTACGCGGTGGATGCATGGTATTACCAGCTCAAGCCCATCCGGAGAGAGGACTTTTTCCGCCTGATGGACTCGGCCTGTGCGGCCTGCACCAGGGAGCAGAAGCACAGCCTCATCCTCCGGAGCAAGAGCGGCATTGTCCGCCTGGAGCTGGAAGAGCTGGTCTACTGCGAGGTGATGGGGCGGACGCTCACGTTTCACCTGAACAACGGCGTCGTGCTGGAAAGCATGGGCCAGCTGGACGACCTCTGCGACCAGCTCGTGGGATACCCGAATTTCCTCCGTCCCCACCGCTCCTTCCTTATCAATATGGAGTATATCGCCAACATCGCAGCCCGCTCCATCACGATGCAGGACGGAGCCGTGGTGCCGCTGCCCCACGGGAAGTATTCGGAAACGAAGGACCGCTACCTGAGCTATATTTTTGACCGAAAGCAGGTGGTCATGTAGTGAACGCTCTTACTGTACCAAACGGCGCTGCCGTGGCGCTCTTTGGCATCGCACTCTCGGCGGCGTTCTGCGACATCCACTGGACGAAGAAGAACTGCATCATATTGGCGGTCGGCTCAGCAGCCATGCTCTTGATGCAGGCGCTCATTACTTATATGGATAGCTGGACGGCGATGAAGGAGATGTATCCGCTTATCACCCATCTGCCGCTTGCCATCATCCTCAGCGTCCTCAGCGGAAAATGGCTCTGGCCCACCATCTCGGTGCTGGCGGCATATCTGTGCTGTCAGCTCCGGCGCTGGGTGGCACTGCTGATCATTGCGATGGTGCCGGGCATCAACTGGCTGCAGCCCGCCGTCGAGATTGTGGTCACGCTGCCGCTGCTGGCGGTATTGCTGCGCTATGTTGCCCCGGCGGCCCGCAGCTTTGCCCGGTATCCGCGCTCGATGCAGCTTCTGTTCGGGGTAGTGCCGCTGGCAGGCTACCTTTTCGATTATGTGACCCGTATCTACACCGACCTTCTCGCCCAGGGCAATCAGGCGGCGGTGGAATTCATGCCCTTCGTGTGCAGCGTGGCGTATATCGTCTTTGTCCTCCGGGTCTCGGCAGAGGAGCGCACCCGCAGCCAGCTGGAACAGACCCGGAACAACCTCAAATTGCAGGTCGGCCAGGCGGTGCGGGAGATCGAGGCCCTGCGCACCTCCCAGCAGCAGACCCGCGCCTACCGCCACGACCTGCGCCACCATCTGCAATACATCTCCGCCTGCATCGAGAACGGCAGGGGAGAGCAGGCGCAGGAGTACATCCAGAGCATCTGCTCCGAGATAGAGGCCAGCAAGGTGATGACCTACTGCGAGAACGAGGCTGCGAACCTCATCTTCTCGTCCTTTGCAGGCCGGGCGGAGAGCTGCGGTGTGCCGCTCAACATTCAGGCTCATATCCCGCAGCTTATCTCGGTGGCCGAGACAGACCTCTGCGTGCTGCTCTCCAATGCGCTGGAAAATGCGCTCCGGGCCTGCCGCAGGATGAAAGCGGAGAATGGCCCTGCATACATTGAAGTTACTGCCCGGGAAAAGAACGGGCATCTCTTTTTGCAGTTCGTCAATCCCTGTCCGGAGGGGATACAGTTTGAAAACGGCCTGCCGGTGACCCACGCCGAAGGACACGGCATCGGTGTGCGCAGCATCTGCGCGATCGTGGAAAAATATAAAGGGCTTTCGGATTTCTCGGTGCAGGACAGCAGATTCATCCTCCGCGTTTCCCTGTGAGCCGGGTCGATTGAGCGCAGTTTCGGGGCGAATCGTGTCAAACTGTCCGCCGCAGGGGCAGAAAAGAGTATACTGGAACCAGACAAAATGTGCGCTCCGAATATCGCACAAGGAGGAAAAGTTTTATGAAACGTATCACTTCTCTTGCACTCAGCGCGGCACTTCTGGCCTCGCTTTCGACACCGGTGCTGGCCGCGCCGGCCATCTCTGTGGATGCGGCCCCTACGGCAGCTGTGCTGGAAGAGGAAAACTCTTTGTGGGAGCTTCCGCAGGCAGACACGCCGGACATGAGCAACACGGTCTGGTCGTTTGCCGGCGGTTACATCGACGGCGGCGAGATGACGCAGGCCGAAATGGACGAGTCTCTGGCGGCATACGGCGGTACGCTGCAGTTCACCTTTGACGCCGCAGGCGGCGCAAAGATGATCCAGGGCGGCGGCACGCTGAACGGCACTTACCAGTATCTCGACGACGGCAGCGTGGGCGTCATCTTCGACTACAACGGCGAGGAGCTGCGCTACGCCTGCATCTTTACCTGGACGGACGAGGGCGAGCTGCTCATGGTCGCCATCTCGGATGTGGAGGGTGCCGACGGCATTTACTTTGTCCGGTAAATTTGTTTCATCGTGTCTTTCGGATGCGATGCAGATAAGCCTTGTCCTGGAGCTCTGGCTCTGACAGCTGCTTTTGCGGAAAGCAGCTGTCCTGCGGGAGCCGGAACGCCCATTCCCGGGTGAGGCTGGAGGAATCAGAAACGGCCCGGCAGAGTTTTCTGCCGGGTTTGTTCGTTTTCCGGGGCGGAGAGAAGGACTTTCCAGAAAAAAGTGCAAAAAAGTCAAAATATCCTCTTGCAATTTTTCCGGAGAGTGATATAATATTAAGGCAATCGTTTCCAAGGCCGCTCGAGGGGGTAGCCGATATTGAAGGTTGTGATGGGCACATACATTAAATATGGCCCCAATAAGTCAGAACCAGAAATGAGGTGAAAAGAATGAAACAGGGTATCCATCCGAACTACGTTGACTGCACCATCACCTGCGCATGCGGCAACGTCATCAAGACTCGTTCCACCAAGCCCGAGATCCACGTCGAAGTTTGCTCCAAGTGCCATCCTTTCTACACTGGTAAGCAGAAGCTGGTTGACACCGGCGGACGTGTTGAGCGCTTCAACAAGCGTTTCGGCCGTAAGTAATTGCAACAATTACAAGGCTTCCAAGAGCGTCGTTCCCTTTGCGGGGAGCGGCGCTCTTTTTGCGTCCAGCCGCGAAAACTGCCGCATCAGCGCAAAAGAAACAATATTTGGAAACGCACACAGGTTTATCTTATTTCTGACACATTTTCGGGCTAAAATGATGCAGATATTCCCGGGGACACCCGCAGAGAAGGAGCGTTTTTTGTGATAGAAGTATCCCACCTCACCAAGAAATACGGCAGCCGCCTTGCAGTGGACGACATCTCTTTCACGGTGGAGGACGGCGTCATTTACGGCCTGCTGGGGCCGAACGGTGCCGGTAAGTCCACCATCATGAACATCCTCACCGGTTATCTTGCCGCCACGGAGGGGCAGGTGGCGGTGGCGGGCCATCCGCTGCCCGAGGAAGCCGACGCCGCCAAGGCCTGCGTGGGCTATCTGCCGGAACAGCCGCCCCTTTATCCGGAGATGACGGTGGCCGAGTACCTCGACTTTGCCGCCGAACTGAAAGGTGTCAAGAAAGCCGACCGCCCGGCACAGGTGCAGTCTGCCGCCCACCGTACCGGTCTGGAAGATGTCCTGCCCCGGGTCATCCGCAGCCTCTCGAAGGGCTACCGCCAGCGGGTGGGCGTGGCGCAGGCGCTGCTGGGCAGTCCGCAGCTCATCATTCTGGACGAACCCACCGTGGGCCTCGACCCGGCGCAGGTCATCGAGCTGCGCCGCCTCATCCGGGAGCTGGGCCGCACCCACACGGTCATCCTGTCCAGCCACATCCTCAGTGAGGTGAAGGCCGTCTGCGACAAGGCACTCATCCTGTCGCAGGGGCATCTGGCCGCCGTCGTGGACCTTGCCGCCGAAGAGCGCGATTTGGAAGAGCTCTTCCTTGAGCTGACGGCTCCGGAAGAGACTTCGGATAAAAAGGAGGACTGATTCGATGCTTGCCATCTACAAGCGGGAGCTGCGCAGCTTTTTTCACGGCATGATGGGCTATCTGCTCACGGCCTTTCTGCTGGCGGCTTCCGGCATCTATTTTCTGGCCCTGAACCTCGGTTACGGCCTGACGGATTTTGGCTACTATACGCTCTACCGCACGATCTTCATGCTGCTGCTCTATTTCCCGGTGCTGGCCATGCGCTCGCTGGCCGAAGAGCGCCGCGCCCGCACCGACCAGCTCCTTCTCACCAGCCCGGTGTCCGTGTGGGGCATCGTGGTGGGCAAGTATCTGGCCCTCTGCACCGTGTTCGCGCTGCCCTGTCTGGCCGACGGCATCATGATCGTCGTGCTCTGGCTTCTGGGCGGCACGGCCTCGGCCTGCGGGGCAAATTTCGCCGCGCTGCTGTGCTATTTCCTGCTGGGCTGTGCGGCCATCGCCGTCTGCGAGTTCTGCTCCGGCCTCACAGAGAACCAGATCATCGCGGCAGTCATGGGCTTTTCGGCCCTGCTGCTGGCCTATATGATGCCCAGCCTCCGCAGTATGTTCAACGCCGGGAGCGCCGTGGCGCTGGTGGTCTTTACGGCTCTGTCGGCGGGAGCCTCCCTTGCGGTGGGCCTGCGCACCCGGAGCTTCACGCTGGGCTGCTTCTGCTTTGCGGCCCTCTGTGCCGGGCTGAGCGCCCTGTTCCTGCTGCGCAGCGCATGGCTCACCGAGGCGTTCAGCGCTGTCTTGAGCGCCCTCTGCCTGTTTGCGCCCTTTGAGGAGTTCGTCAACAACAGCTTTTCCATCCCGACGCTGTTTTATTATCTGACGGTGGCGGTGCTCTTCCTCTTCTTTACGGCGCAGGGCATCGAGAAGCGCCGCTGGAACTGAGAGGGGGGCAGACTATGAAGAAATTTGAGAAAAAGAGCGCAGGCACGCTGGAACGTCTGCAGCTGCGCAGCGGCATCTATGCCTCGGCGGTCACGGTGCTGGTAGTCGTGCTGGCCGTCCTGCTCAACCTCATCGTCCGGGCCGTTCCGACGAAGTACACCGAGTTCGACCTCTCGGAGGCCGGGCTCTACACCCTCAGCGGCAGCTCCAGGGACATCGCCCACGCCCTGACGCAGGATGTCACCATCTATTATCTGGCCGAGACGGGCAGCGAGGACGCCATCATCACAAAGCTGCTGGACCGCTACGCCTCCGAGAGCAGCCACATCAAGTGGGAGACGAAAGACCCCGCCGTCTACCCGACCTTCGCCGCCCAGTACGGCGTGCAGTCGGCTGAGAACGGCAGTCTCATCCTCGTCTCGGGGGAGAAGAGCACCGTGCTGGCGGCATCCGACCTCTACGATTATGACTACTCCGACTACTACACCACCGGCAGCTACAGCGTGACCTTCGGCGGTGAAAATAAGCTCACTGCCGCCATCTACCGCATCACCAGCGGCGAAGAGCTCCACGCCTACTACACGACGAACCACGGCGAACAGCGCCTCACCGACACCCTGACCGACGCGCTGGAAGGCCAGAACCTCTCCGTCAGCCCCCTCGACCTGCTGACGGACACCATCCCGGACGACTGCGACCTGCTCATCATCAATGACCCGCAGCAGGACGTTGCATCGGCGGGCAGCCTCGTGGATGAGATGTCGGCCCTGCGCGCTTACCTGAAAAATGGCGGACATCTGATGCTCACCACCGACAGCTATTACTCCACCCCGAATCTTGACGCCCTGATGGCCGAGTTTGGCCTGACCCGGACGCCCGGCCTTGTGGTGGAAGGGGACAGCGGCCATTACCTGAACGGTTACCCCTACTATCTGCTGCCGGATTACGCCACTGACACCGAGAGCGGCACGCTGGACGGCATCGACACCAGCCGCCGCGTCCTGCTGCAGATGGCGCAGGGCATCACCATCACCGAGACGGAGGGCGTCACTTCGGAAGCTCTGCTGGTCAGCACCGAGAGCTCCTACAGCAAGGCGGCGGGCTATGAGATGATCACCGCCGAGCAGGAAGACGGCGACCCCGACGGCCCCTTTGCGCTGGCAGCCTATGCTTCCAATAACAGCACCGGCGCAGAGGTCATCTGGGTCAACTGCGGCAACATGGACAACGAGGCCGTCTACCAGACCGTTCCCGGCAACGTGACCTTCCTGCAGGGCTGCGCTGCCTCTCTGGCCGGGCAGGAGGGGGCCACCCTCGTGGAGTCCAAGGCGCTGGAAGCTGCGCCCATCACCATCTCGGGCCACACCGCCGCTGTGCTGGGTCTGGTGTTCGTCCTCATCCTCCCGGCGGCTGTGCTGGCCGTGGGCGCAGTGGTGGTGCTGCTGCGACGCCGCAAGTAAGGAGGCACGCCATGAAAACAAAACGGCGTACCCTCATCGTTTTGCTGGTGTTCGTCCTCGCCGCCGGGGCGGCGCTGGCCCTGCTGACCCACGCGAACCAGAAGGCCGAACAGGCCGCCAGTGAGGCCGAGGACGGCAGCATCCCGCTGCTGGATGTGACCACCGCCACGCTGGAAAGCGTCTCCATCCAGTATGGCGGCGAGACGCTGACGCTCCGGCCCTCCGACGACGGCTGGACGCTGACCGAGGATCCGGCCTACCATCTGGATGATTCGGCCTGCAGCACCATCCGCACCGCGCTGGCAGGCATGAAGGCCAAGCGCCAGCTCGAGGCGCAGCCCGGCGAGGACTACGGCTTCGACGCGCCCCGGCTTGTCGTAAATGTTTCGGCGGCGGGGGAGAGCACCACCCTTACCGTGGGAGCGGAGAACCCCGTCACCGGGGATGTGTACGTCCGGCGGGAGGGCGGCGACGCTGTCTATACCGTGGACGCGGCCAGGTTCCGCTGCATGGAGCAGACGAAGGCGGAGCTCTTTGGGGCGTTCAGCCCGGCGGGCATCACTGTCTCGGACATCGAGGCCGTGCGCTATACCCTCCAAAGCGGTGAGACGGTCGAGCTGCGATCCGTATCCCAGCCCACGGAGGCCGACAGCACCACCTACCAGACCGTCTGGCAGCTCACAGATGAGCCGGATGCTGCGTTGGACACCGACAAGACGGACGCTCTGCTGGCCGCACTGGCCAGCTATGTCACCGGGCAGGACACTGCCGCAGACCCTTCCGCCTGCGGCTTTGACGCCCCGCTGGTGACAGCAGAGGTGACGACAGCTGACGGCACTGTCACCCTGACGTATGCCGTCGGCACCGATGGCTATTATATGATGGTGTCGGGCGACAGCTCTGTCTACACCGTGGACGGCCAGACCGTGCAGGCCCTCTGCCTGACGGCCCGGCAGCTGAAAGCCGACACCTGAGAATTTATCCCAAAAGCACCCGCAGTTCTGCACTGCAGGTGCTTTTATGCTGTATAAGGAAACGCTATATGCAAAATTGATGTAAAACCCGGGTGGGAAAAGCCCCCTCGGAGTCAAAGTTTCGGCAAACATCAGCAGAGTGATTGACATTTTGACAAAGATTGTTTAAGATAGACAAGACAGGGCAGAATAACTGCGCAATGTTACGGTCGTCATGGATGTTGTGCGGGGCTGGGTCACCCTGGTACGAGAGGATGGGGGAGTAAACCCCTGTCTTTTTTCGTATCTGAGTTACAAGGAGGATATAGGAAAAAATGAACAACTCGGTGATCGTTTCGCTGCGAGACATCGTAGTGGAATTTGACGGTCAGCGCATCCTGGATGGGCTGAACCTCGACATCCATGACAAAGAGTTTGTGACGCTGCTGGGATCCTCCGGCTGCGGCAAAACCACCACCCTCCGCCTCATCGCGGGCTTTCTGGAACCGACGTCCGGCAAGGTGCTGCTGAAAGGAGAGGACATCACGGGCGTACCGCCCTACAAGCGTCCGGTGAACACCGTGTTCCAGAAATACGCGCTGTTCCCCCACCTGAACGTCTTTGAGAATGTGGCCTTCGGCCTCCGCCTCAAGAAGATGGACGAAGAGACCATCCGCCGCAAGGTGCGGGATATGCTGGAAGTCGTGGGCCTGAAGGGCTTCGAGCGCCGCAGCATCGGTCAGATGTCCGGCGGCCAGCAGCAGCGTGTGGCCATCGCCCGCAGCCTGGTCAATGAGCCGGAGATCCTGCTTCTCGACGAGCCTCTGGGCGCCCTCGACCTCAAGCTGCGCAAGGAGATGCAGCTGGAACTCAAGCGCCTGCAGCGCGAGATGAACATCACCTTCATCTACGTCACCCACGATCAGGAAGAGGCCCTGACCATGTCCGACACCGTCGTCGTCATGAACGGCGGCAAGGTGCAGCAAATCGGCACCCCCGAGGACATCTACAACGAGCCCAAGAATGCCTTTGTTGCCGACTTCATCGGCGACTCCAACATCGTGGACGGCGTGATGCACCGCGATTTTCTCGTCTCCTTCTCGGGCGTCGAGTTCCCCTGCGTGGACCGCGGCTTTGCCCGGGAGGAGAGCGTACAGGTGGTCGTCCGCCCCGAGGACATTGAAGTGGTCTCTCCGGTGGAAGGCCAGCTGGTGGGCGTCGTCAATGACGTCATCTTCAAGGGCGTCCACTTCGAGATGCATGTGGAGTGCGAGGGCCGCGAGTGGCTCATCCATTCCACCCGCGCCTGCACGCCCGGTGAGACCATCGGTATGCGCATCGGCCCCAACGAGATCCATATCATGTCGCGTTCGGAGGGGTGAGGCCGCATGAAGATTTACGATAAGAAACTGGCCTGTCCGTACTTTGTATGGATGGTGCTGTTCACGGTGGTGCCGTTGTTCATCGTGGTGTATTACGCCCTCACCGACTCCGCCGGAAGCTTTACGCTGGACAATCTGGTGACTGTCAGCGGCTATGGCTCGGTGTTCGCCCGCAGCCTGCTGCTGGCCCTCATCTCCACCGTCGTCTGCCTCATCATCGCGTTTCCGGTGGGCTATTTCCTCTCCCGGCTGCGCGTCAACAAGCAGCACATCATGCTGATGCTGGTGATGCTGCCCATGTGGATGAACTTCCTGCTCCGTACCTACGCATGGATGGGTCTGCTAAGCCTCAACGGCCCTGTGAACGCCGTTCTGGGTGTCTTTGGCCTTGGACCCTACAACATGCTGAATACCTCCGGCGCTGTGGTGCTGGGCATGGTGTACAACTATGTGCCGTATATGATCCTGCCCCTCTATACCAGCATGACCAAAATCGACCAGAGCATCGTGGAGGCGGCGCAGGACCTGGGCGCTTCCACCACCAAGACTCTGTTCCGGGTGCTCATCCCCATGAGCATCCCCGGCATCAGCACCGGCATCACGATGGTGTTCGTCCCGGCGGTGTCCACCTTCGTCATCAGCCGTATGCTGGGCGGCGGTTCCAACCTGCTCATCGGCGATCTGATCGAGATGCAGTTCCTCGGCAACAGCTACAACCTCAATGTCGGCTCTGCCATGAGCCTCGTGCTGATGGTCATTGTGCTGCTCTGCATGAGCTTTACGTCCAGCTTCGACGAGGATGAGATGGAGGGTGTGTCCTGATGAAAACGAAACATCTGCGTCTGATGCAGCGCGCCTACGTCATCCTGTTCTTCTGCTTCATGTACCTGCCCATCGCGTACATGGTCGTGTTCAGCTTCAACCAGAGCAAGGGCTACGCCCTCTTTACCGGCTTTACCTTTAAGTGGTACACCAGCCTGCTCCACAATGAGTCCATCCTGCACGCGCTGTGGGTGTCGCTGTATCTGGCACTGTTCTCGGCGGTCATCGCCACCGTGCTGGGGACTGCGGCGTCTCTGGGCATCGCCTCCATGGGGCGCAAGAGCCGCCTGCTGGTGACGAATATCACCTATATCACCACGGTCAACCCCGAGATCATCACCGGTATCTCCCTGATGATGCTCTTTGTGGCATACCAGCGCTTTGCGTCTGAGCTGGACTTCCTGCCCGACAACATCATGGGCTTCCCCACGCTGCTCATCGCCCATATCGCGTTCAACGTGCCATATGTCATCTTCAATGTCACGCCTAAGCTCAAACAGCTGGACATCAAGCTGTTTGAGGCGGCGCTGGACCTCGGCTGTGACCCCCGGCAGGCATTTTTCAAGGTCATCCTGCCCGAGATCAGCCCGGCCATCCTGTCGGGCTTCCTCATCAGCCTGACCTACTCCATCGACGACTTCATGATCTCCTACTTCAACTGCGGTACGGTGGAGACGCTGCCCATCGCCATCTACTCCATGACCCGCAAGAAGGTCAGCCCGGAGATCTACGCGCTGTCCACCATCATGTTCGTGGTCATCCTGAGCATCATCCTCATCTCCAACGCCATGGAGAGCCGCGGCTACCGCCGCGACCAGCGCGCACTGAGAGGGGGAGATGTCAAATGAAGCGTTTCGTCATTCTTCTGCTGACGGCTGTGCTGGCGCTGACCATGCCGCTGTCGGCTCTGGCCGCGGGACAGATCGAGGTCACGGAGGACATTTCCGTCTCGGATGACTACGACTGGACCCGCTTCAAGGGCCAGAATGTCACCCTGAACGTCTACAACTGGGGCGAGTATATCTCCAACGGTTCCGACGACAGCGTGGACGTGGTGGCGGCCTTTGAAAAGCTGACCGGCATCAAGGTCAACTATACCACCTTCGATTCCAACGAGTCCCTCTACGCCAAGCTGAAGTCCGGCGCGGCCAACTACGATGTCATCATCCCGTCGGACTACATGGTCGCCAAGATGATAAGCGAGGGGATGCTGATGCCGCTGGACTACAGCAACATCCCGAACTTCCAGAACATCGACGAGGAGTACCGCAACGGGGACTATGACCCCGAGAATGCCTACACCGTGCCTTACACCCTCTGCACCACTGGCATCATCTACAATACAAAGATGGTAGATGAGGCCCCCACCAGCTGGGCAGACCTGTGGGACGAGAAGTATGCAGGCAACATCCTGATGTTCAACAACAGCCGCGACGCCTACGCCATCGGTGCGTTCAAGAGCGGCAGCAGCGTCAACCCCCAGACGATTGAGGAAGTGGATGCGGTGGTGGACGAGCTGAAAGCCCAGAAGCCTCTGGTGCAGGCCTATGTCATGGACGAGATCTTCGATAAGATGATCGGCGGCGAGGCGGCCGTCGGCGTCTACTACTCCGGCGACGCCATCACCATGATCGACGACAACCCCGACCTGGCCTGGGTGTTCCCTGAGGAGGGAACGGTGCTGTCGGTGGACAGCATGGCCATCCCGGCCACCAGTGAGCACGAGGAAGCCGCAGAGATGTTCATCAACTTCATGTGTGAGCCGGACGTCGGAAAGGCCAATATCGAGTATATCGGCTACACCACCCCCATGCACTGTGTATGGGAGATTCTGGATGAAGACCTCAAGTACAGCGAGATCGCGTACCCCTCCGAGGACATTGCGGCCAAAGAAGAGGTGTTCACTGCCCTGAGCGATGAGGTCAACAGCGAGCTGGACGTGAAGTGGAGCGAGATGAAGAGCTACGACGAGGGCGGCAGCGGGTATCTGTTCCTGATGCTGCTGGCGGCGATGCTGGCTCTGGCCTGCTTCAATATCTGGCGCAAGGTGCGCCGGAAAACGCGCAATATGTATTGAACCTGAGGGGGCTGTGCGGAGGCGTACAGCCCTCCCTTTTATAAGGAAAGGGAAAGAATATGAGTGAATACAGAAGCTATACGAAGCAGATGACCGTACTGGACGGCGACAGCGACTTCCGCTGCTGCCTGAAGCCCAGCGCCCTGTTCCGGTATGTGGAACAGGTGTCGGCAGACCACGCCCGGGCTTACGGCGTGGACCACGCCTTTTTCAGGGAGCGCCACAGCGCATTCCTCGTGGGCAAGCAGGCCCTCAGGGTCTGGCGGATGCCGGGCCGTGCGGAGAAGCTCGACCTGACCACAGCCTGCGAGGTGTTCAAGAAAGGCACGATGAAGCGGCTGACCACCATCACCAGCGAAACAGGGGAGAAGTTGGCCTTTGTGGACTGCCGCTGGATGATCGTGGACACTGAGGCAGGGCGCATCCTGCGCACCCCCGGCTGGACGATGCCGGGCTTCCAGAACGACGACCTGCCCGAAGAACTGCCCCAGATCGTCCACAAGAGCCAGCCGCTGACGGCGGCAGGGGAGCGCCGCGCCAGCTACTCCATGTGTGACCTCAACGGCCATATCAACAACTCCCTCTATCTGGACATCGCCTGCGACGCTCTGCCGCAGGAGGTCGTGGAGGCTGCGCCGCTGTCCTTCGCTTCCATCAAGTATCACCGTGAAGTGCCGATGGGCCAGACCGTGCAGGTGTTCTATGCCCCCTCAGGAAACGGCTGGTATCTGCTGGGCCGGAGGGAGGAGCACGCAGCCTTTGAGTGCTATCTGGAATTCGGAAGCTCTGTCACAGAATCTTTACAAAAATAATTGCAAAGAAACTATTGCAAAAATCCTTCAAAAGAGTTACAATATGGTTACAGAAAGGGCAAGGCCCTTCTGGATCATGAAATCTTTTTCTTCTTGTTTTTTGGAATATCGGGTGTCTGCCATCCTCCTCCGGCTGTTCTCCTTCACAGCTGTCGGCCGACACCGCACAGGCGATATTCCGCTTCGTGTGCAAAAGAACCCGTCTGGTTTCGGACGGGCTTTTTTGCGTCCGAAAATCCGGAGAAATCGGCCCACAGCGAGGGAAAGTATGACCTTAGGTCAATTTGTCTGTTTTTCTGCAAAGGACATTTATAAAGTTTGGCGGGGCAGGGGTTTGTATTCCGCGTGGGTTTGTGGTAAAGTATATACAATCAATTCCTAAGTCGAAAACATGAAATTGTTTTGATATTGTTTGATATGATCCGTTGTGGATGCGTTAAGAGAAAAGGAGTTTGAATATGGCTTATTTTTACGAAGAACCCTCCCGTACCTTTGGCGAGTACCTGCTGGTGCCGGGCTACTCTTCTGCTGAGAATGTCCCCACGGCTGTCAGCCTCAAGACCCCGCTGGTCAAGTACCGCAAGGGCGAGGAGAGCTGCCCGCTGGAAATGAATATCCCCATGATCAGCGCCATCATGCAGTCGGTCTCCGGCGATAAGCTGG